>Ga0302215_10000417_pt1 | contig 31243 bp, 30 predicted proteins | sample II_Fen_N3_1_FD_194580 | JGI IMG/M metagenome (GOLD analysis project Ga0302215, IMG submission 194580) | Peat permafrost microbial communities from Stordalen Mire near Abisko, Sweden - II_Fen_N3_1 | ecosystem: Environmental > Terrestrial > Soil > Wetlands > Permafrost | place: Sweden: Abisko... | reverse complement strand
TCGGTTGGCATAGGGGTTGTTGACTCAGCTGCCGTTTCAACTTTTGTTAATTCTTTTTCTGCCGGTCCGGTTGTTGACCCGTTTGTCTTCTTTGACGGATTGGAACAGTTCGTCAGCAATCCTGTCAGGGTGATTGCCAGCGCTACCTTTAAAAACAACTGTTTGTGTTTGAATATCGTTGTCATAATTATTTTCTGATTTGTTGAAGCTTGCATTGTTTAATGAGTTTAAATTTCTCTATCCTGAGAAATCTAAACCTACTGTTTTGATGTGTCAAATATACGAAATTATTTTTTTTGATTAAAGTATAAACAAAAAAAAGTAACCGGTTAAAATCCATTTACGAATTTAAACCGGTTACTTCCATTTGATGTTGTCTCACAAGAACACCTTTATATCTGATTTGTATTTATTGAATTTACTCTAAAATAGTTATTAAATATACTGATATTCAATAAACTGAATTAATGTTTTAATCAAAACAGTTAAGTTAAATAAAGACAAATAAGAATTTATTCTTACCATTATTCTTACCATACCTGTTTTTATGGTAAGAATTTAATATCTTTGCATTGTGTTTAACCAATCATACTACTACAATGGCAAAAATAAGTTTTTACCTTACCAACCCAAAGACAAAAAACGAAACTAATCTTTTTTGTTTTCTCAATTACGGACTTTATAGAATTGACAACGGAGCAAAGAAGTATTTGCCCCTGAAGTATTATACAGATATTGAAATAGTCCCCGATTTATGGAATAAAGAACTTAACAGGGCAAAGGAATCAAACAAGTGGGCAAACCCCGATACATTTGATGTGAGTATCGCAGCGGTCAAAGAATCGGCTAAAATGAACTATGATAAAATCAATAATCGAATAGCTGATTTTGAAACCAAAACCAAAGAGATTATTAATAAACTTTCAGAAAACGGAGATGTACCATCACATGATAAACTTCGTATTGAATTAGATAGAGTATTTAAACCCGCCAAAGTAACCACTAACAACGATCCAAACGAAACCCCGAAAGATTTATTTCCATTTATTGACCACCTGATTAAAACATCACCTAACAAATTTTCTACTCTAAAAAGTTTCAAGGTTGTAAGAAAGAATTTACAGGACTACCAAAAGGCAAAGAAAACGGTTTTAAATTTCAATAGCATTGATATTGATTTTTATAACTCATTTATTGACTACTTGAAAAAACCAACAAAATCAAAAACAAAGACAGGGAAACCCCTTACAAAGGCGGGACTATCAATGAATACTATCGGCACACGAATAAAGATACTCAAAACCTTTTTAAGCGAGGCAAACGATAGGGGTATCAATGTACTACAAGATTACAAAAAGAAATCATTTAAGGTGCTGAAAGAAGAGACAAACTCTATTTATCTGACTGAATCGGAATTGATGCAAATGTACCACATTGAAACATCTCCTGGTAGTTTGGAAATTTTGAGAAAAGAATTTAATGCCGACAAATTACCCGAGTATTTGGAAAAAGTCCGGGACTTGTTTTTAATCGGATGTTATACTGGGTTGCGGTTTTCTGATTTATCGAAGTTGAATAAAGACAATATCACGAATGACAATACTATAAACGTTAAAACTATTAAGACGAATCAAAGTGTAGTTGTACCAATTCATCCAATAACTCGACAGATATTTGAAAAATACGATTATCAATTGCCCCGGGAAATTAGCAATCAGAAATTTAACGAGTATTTGAAAGACGTTGCAAAAATAGCCGGGATAAAAGAACCCATTACAACCGAATCAACTAAGGGCGGTTTTAAGGTAGCTGAAACCACCGAAAAATATAATCTGGTAACTAGCCACACCGCCCGTCGTTCCTTTGCGACAAATGCGTTTTTAATGGATATGCCGAGTATATCAATAATGAAGATCACAGGCCATAAGACAGAATCAGCGTTTATGATATACATTAAAATGAGTGCTAAGGATAACGCTATCAAAATGCAATCACATCCTTTTTTCAATAAGTTGGTAATCGCTAAATAATAGAACTATGAAAAACGAAAATAAAACTTTAGATGATTTTTTAGATGATTGTTACAAAGGGAAAATAAAGTCTAAAATTGAAATGTATGATTTTGTAAAAAATAAAACCAGTGGGTTTCAAAAAGTAGCTCTCGAATATTTTAAATCTGATTTAAGAAATTATATTTATAAAATCTATATTTACCTTCCAAGGAAGGCTGAATATATTGGTGGTCATATGGGAAGTAGTAAGATCAAACTCCAAACAACCTATGATTATATTACATTAAAAAGTGTAGTAGATTTGTTGGATTTAAACTATTCATTTGAACAAGTTAAAGAACTTGCTGCACTGAAATTTGAAAATTTTCTTACTCTTAGAGAAAGGATTGATATTTTAAAAACAAAATTACCTACCGCAGAATTTGCGTATACAAAATGTGAAAGTTATCTTCCAAATTTAATTGTTTTATCTGATATAGTTGAAAATGAAATCGGAATAATCACCGAAATGACTTTTACAGAGCCAACAATTAGAATTCCACAAAAATTAAATCAACCATTAAACTCATCAAAACAATCTTTATCCTTTTCAGAACTTTTCAAGCCTGAATATAGAGATCGGCTAAATGGTTTATTTGAAAGATTAAAAACAAAAGGTGATACAGACGAGAATAATGACTGGATATTTAAGACCAACACTAATGAACCCGCAAAGTTATTTTATTACCTCAAAGATAGAGAAGTCTTGACAGCCTCTAAAATTGCACCCTCAATAAAATGTTTTTATATTGAGTTTGGTTGTGAGGTAGTAGAAAAGGTCAACGGGAACCCAAGGGCAACAACAAGGAGAAATACAGAATCAGCAAAATATAGTGTAAATGAATCTGAATATAAATTCCTTTTATCCTGGATAGATAAAAAATAGTATTTCCGCTATTTCCGATTATTTCCGTTCGGAAGTAGCGGAAATCAAGACAGGGTAAAATGAGTGAATCTTTGCATAAACAATTAAAAACAATGTTTATGCCAAGCGAAATTATTTTACCTCAGCAACAAATTATTCTTATCGGAATCAGTCCTGAACAGTTGCAAGACAGTATTAGAACTACAGTAAAAAGTGAAGTTGAGCGAATTATTGGAAATTTGCCTACGCCAATCGCCCCTCCCGAGTTGATCACTCGAAAAGAAACAGCCCAGATTTTGGGTATTTCCTTGCCTACATTGAACGAATGGACTAAAAACGGTACATTACCCGCCCAACGCATCGGAACCCGGGTAAGGTATCAACGTGCCAACGTGTACGCATCTTTGAAAGACATCGAAACCCTTAAATATCGGAGGGCATAAGATGGCAAAGAAGTGTTTGACCCCAACCCCAAAGAAAGGTTTATTTGTTCAGAATACAACCCATCCCGACATATACGATTTAATCCCCGATTCGTGCGCTAATTTGCCATTTAGCTATTTTAGGCTATCATTGCCTCGTGCACCTTATTTAATAGCACAGGGAGCCGTATTTGTAGCAGACAGCCACCGAAACAATATTAAAGTATTAAAGACAGGACTACGTACCACAAAATTGAGTACTGGTTTAGTAGGGGATGTTTACGATCCACTAAATAAGACAAGAAGTCTAATAATATTCAGACGTGTGCCAGGGGCGAATAGTTACAACGTATATTTATTTAATGGATACTTTCCAAAGACTTTGAAAGCTGTTGTGAAGAAAATCAATGCGTTATGAAAGAGACATTTTACTTTTCACATGATTACAACGCAAGATTTGACGAAAAAATAAAGTTATTAATAAGAAAACACGGAATGTGTGGATATGGTTGTTATTGGTCTATTATTGAAGACTTATATCAAAATGCGAACTCATTGCGATTAGATTATGAAGGTATTGCGTATGACCTTCGTATAGATATTGAAATAATTAAAAGTGTAATTAATGATTTTGAATTATTTATAACTGACAATAATATTTTCGGAAGTTTGTCTGTAGAGCGTCGTATAAATGAAAGGAACGAGAAGTCTAAAAAAGCCAAAATTTCAGCGAGTTGCAGATGGGGTAAACAACAAGGAGATGCGTTCGCAGTTGAAAATAATGCGAACGCATTGCGAATTGTATGTGATGGCAATGCTATAAAGGAAAGTAAATTAAATGAAAGTAAAAATATAATATCCGTTTTTTCATTTGATGAATTTTGGAATTTATACAATAAAAAAACTGACACGTCTAAATGTCGGGCTAAGTACACGAGACTTTCAGAAAAAGATAAAGGCAAAATAAAAGATACTTTGCCGGAATATTTAAAATCAATCAAAGATAGGACATTCTTAAAAAACCCTCAAACGTATTTAAACAATCGATGTTGGAATGATGAATTTATTTTTAACAAGCCAATAGTTTTAGAGGTTGATAGAATCTGTATTTACTGCAATGAAGCACGGCAGCAGGTCAACAAAGAAGTTCAAGGAACTTATTCAAGCTACCAGAAAGCATTAGAAGTATACCCGGGGAAAGTAAAATTTATAAAGTATGTCTGAAATTAACGGTTTTCAAGTTGAAAAATTCAACCAATATAATTTAATCGAAAAATCAAAGAGTAGTATTTGCCCATTGTGTTCTGCAAGTCGTAAAAAGAAATTGGATAAATGTGCGACTTTACATTGGGACTCGGGATTAGGAGTTTGCTCTCATTGTGGTGAAAGGTTTCAATTACATACCTACAAGAAGAAAACAGATATAAAACCATACGTTAAACCGGAATGGAAAAACAATACTGAATTATCAGACAAGGTTACTAAATGGTTTGAAGGTCGAGGAATAACACAATTTACCCTTAGAATGATGAAAATCACTGAAGGTAAGGAGTGGATGCCACAGACCAAGAAGCCCGAAAATACGATCCAGTTCAATTATTTTAGGAATAATGAATTAATCAATATCAAATACAGGGATGGAGCTAAGAACTTTAAACTTGTAAAAGATGCAGAACGGATATTTTACAACCTCGATGCCTGCCATGTTTCAAAGGATATTATCATTGTTGAAGGTGAAATTGATTGTCTGTCATTTGTAGAAGTTGGATTACATAATGTTGTCAGCGTCCCCAATGGGTCCACAATAGGCACATCAAACCTTGAATACTTAGATAATTGCATTCAATACTTTGAAAACAAAGAAAAAGTTTACTTAGCACTTGATACAGATGAAGCCGGGATAAGCACCCGAAACGAGATGATAAGGCGGCTTGGTTCAAAGATGTGCTTCTTAGTCGATTTTAAGGACTGTAAAGATGCAAACGAATATCTTATTAAGTATGGGCGTGAAAGTCTTATTTTGGTTATAACAGAAGCAAAAGAGATACCTATCGAGGGCGTGAGTTCTGTTTTTGATTTTCAGCCGGAACTTGAAGAGTATTTGATTAATGGAATGAAAAGTGGGTTTAAAATTGGTATTAAAAGTTTTGATTCTGTTTTTTCAACCTACACCGGGCAATACATAGCCGTTACAGGAATACCATCATCGGGAAAATCTGACTTTGTAGACATGATGTGTTTAGGTTATAATCGGAATTACGGTTGGAAAATCGCTTATGCTTCACCGGAGAATAAACCAAATACGATCCATGCAGGTAAATTAATTTCAAAGATAACAGGAATGTGGGTAAATAAAAAAGATTATCTGGTTACTGATTGGTTTAAAAAGGCTGTCGAGTACATGGATAAGAACATTAAATTTATTGACTTAACCGAAAGTTATGATCTTGACTCAGTTTTAGCAAAAACAAAACAGCTTATTTTCAAGTATGGTATAAAGGTTTTAGTAATTGATCCATACAACAAGGTTCGTTTAAAAAGTTCTCTGAATAAGAACATAAACGAATATACGAATGATTATTTACTGATGATTGATGAGTTCGCACGAAGGAATGATATTCTTATTATCCTGGTTGCACACCCTCGTAAACCTTCAGGATTGGAAGTAAAGGGATACGAACCGAGTTTTTATGACATCAAAGGTGGTGGGGAGTTTTACGATATGTCGCCACATGGTCTTTTAGTACACAGGGACTATGAGAATGAAATGGTAAAAGTAAAGGTTCTTAAAATCAAATTCAACCATTTAGGAGAAAATAATAAACATGTTTGGCTTAAATGGAATGAGGAAAACGGAAGGTATATTGATTTCTCTAATCAGAATGACGATGTCAAACTAACTTCATTGCCAATGTATGATAACAATAATTGGTTGAAAGTAAATTGTACCCAATCTGATTTGAAATTTAATAAGGTTAGCATAACAAATATTGAAGAGCCAATAAAAGATAGCTCAGGGGAGATAATGCCTTTCTAGCACACATTACAGAAGATAACAAGATTAATAAACTTGATTTAATATGCAAATTCAAGTTAATGTGCTAACAGCGTGATTGATTCATCAAACTGCATTTTTATAAAATCATATAAGAGTAATATGATTTTATTTGAAAAATAAATTAAAACACTCACATTCAGCAATGTAAATAAATTATAAAAAAATAATTTAAAAAATTAAAGCCATGGGAAAATTAGAAGATATCTTGCCAGGTGTAAGATTAGGAGCGTCAGTCGTTTCTATTAAGATGGAAGTATCAAACTGTGATGACGTATTAAAACGATTCCTTGCAAATAAATAAACGATTTGTAAAAGATAATATAATAACAATCGGATTGTCCATATTGATGTAAAGTCATGAATTAAAGAGTAATAAGCCGTAATAGAAAATTCTGTTACGGCTTTTCTATTTACTTTTCATTTCAACACATTTATTTTAACTTTTTTCATATCTTTGTCAGTAATCTTTTAAATGCACCCTTTCATAATTTACAACATATCAAAAATGTCAGAAGATCAAAAAAAACAGCTTGAACAGCAATTGTGGAATATAGCCAACACCTTACGGGGCAAAATGGATGCAGATGAATTTCGGGATTATATCCTGGGGTTCATTTTCTATAAATACCTGTCGGAAAGAATGCACAATTATGCCGACTCCATCTTAAAACAGGACGGCATCAAGTATATTGATATTAAAGAGGACACCGCTACTGGGAATGAATTTATTGAAGCCATCAGGGAAGAAGCACTGGGTAAGCTGGGATATTTTCTGAAGCCATCAGAGCTGTTCAGTGAAGTTGCCAAACGTGGTAACTCTGACAAAGAGGGTGAAAACAATTTTATCCTTGAAGATCTCGGTAAGATTCTAACTAATATCGAACAGAGTACAATGGGTACAGCCAGTGAAGATGACTTCGACAACCTGTTTGAAGACCTCGACCTGAATTCAACCAAACTGGGACGGACAGAATCGGCAAAGAACGAACTGATTTCAAAGGTGCTTAACCACCTTGACCAGATTGATTTCAAACTGGAAGACAGTAAAGCCGATGTGTTGGGTGATGCGTATGAATACCTGATCGGTCAGTTTGCCAGTGGTGCGGGGAAAAAGGCAGGGGAATTCTACACTCCACAGGAAGTAAGTAAGATCCTTGCAAAGATTGTTACCACAGGGAAAACAAAGCTCAAATCGGCTTATGATCCTACTTGCGGTTCAGCATCATTGTTACTTCGTTTATCGAAAGAATCAGAAGTGAGTGAATTTTACGGACAGGAAATGAACCGTACCACGTACAACCTTGCCCGAATGAACATGATATTGCATGGTGTACATTACCGTCAGTTTGATATACGGCAGGAAGACACCCTGGAACACCCGCAACACCTGGATATGCGGTTTGAAGCTGTAGTAGCCAATCCACCATTTTCAGCACAGTGGAGTGCAAGTCCGTTGTTTATGACCGATGACCGTTTTAGTCAGTATGGCAAACTGGCACCGGGTAGTAAAGCAGATTTTGCCTTTGTACAACACATGATTTACCAATTGGCTGACAATGGAACCATGGCAGTCGTATTGCCACATGGAGCATTGTTTCGTGGTGGTGCTGAACTGCAAATCCGCAGGTATATGATTGAAGAAAATAATTATCTGGATGCAGTGATTGGATTACCTTCTAATATTTTTTACGGAACCAGTATCCCGACTTGTATTCTTGTATTCAAGAAATGCCGTGAGAATCCGGAAAACGTATTGTTTATTGATGCCAGTCAGTATTTTGATAAGGTGAAGACTCAAAACATATTGCGGGACGAAGACATTGATCGCATAGTGACCGCTTACCGTGATCGAACAGAAACCGATAAATTCAGCAAACTGGCTACCATTGCCACCATTGCCGAGAATGACTTCAACCTGAATATCCCCCGGTATGTGGATACATTTGAAGCCGAAGACAGCATTGATATTGATGCGCTGGCAGGTGAACTTGTAGAACTGGACAATCTGATGAAAGAAACAGATGAAACGATTGCTAGTTTTTGCAAAGAACTTAATATTTCAACACCTTTTTAAATTATGCAAAATCTAAAAAATATTCCATTATTACGCTTCCCTGAATTCTATGGAGAGTGGGATAAGATAAAATTAGGAAATTATTTTATTGAAAGAAACGATTCTACTAATGAGGATTTTCCATTGTATAGTTTAACCATTGAGAAGGGAATAGTACCAAAAAGTGAAAGATACGAAAGGAGTTTTTTGGTAAACGACATAGACAATGCTTATAAAGTAATGCATGAAAATGATTTTGCCTATAATCCAATGAACTTAAGATTTGGTGCATTGGCAAGGCATAAAGAGAATATAAAGGTTTTAGTTTCAAAATACTACAATATTTTTTATTGTAATGGCAAAGGGTGCAGTGCTTTTTTTGAATATTATCTTACAAGCAACAACTTAATTCAATACTATAATAAGATGGCTACTGGTAGCCTTATTGAGAAGAAACGAGTCCATTATTTGGATTTTATTCATTTTAAAAAAAACTTACCGGTACTCACCGAACAAACAAAAATAGCTAATTTCCTTACCGCAGTGGACGACAAAATCACCCAACTGAAGAAGAAGAAAAGCAAGTTGGAGCAATACAAAAAAGGGTTAATGCAAAAACTGTTTTCGCAAGAATTGCGGTTTAAAGATGAAAATGAAAATGATTTTGCTGAGTGGGAAGAAAAGAAGTTGGGGGAAATTGCAAAATTCAAAAAAGGTAAAGGAATTTCAAAGGCTGATATTGTTGAAGATGGCAAAATAGAATGTATACGTTATGGTGAACTTTATACAAACTATGGAGAAACTATCAATTCGATAAAATCAAAAACAAATATTAATGTTAAACATTTAATTATGAGTGAAGCTAATGATGTTATTATTCCTGCTTCAGGTGAAACTCAAATTGATATTGCAACTGCTTCTTGTGTTTTGAAACCAGGAATTGCATTAGGTGGTGATTTGAATATTATTAAAACAGAAAATAATGGTGTTTGGCTTTCATATTATTTGAACAGTAAAAAGAAAATAGATATTGCTAATTTAGCACAAGGTATTTCTGTAGTTCATTTATATTCGAGTCAATTAGCACTCTTGAAAATAGTTTTACCCTCTCTACCAGAGCAAACCAAAATAGCCAATTTCCTATCAGCCATTGATGATAAAATCAATCATTGCGGTGTGCAGATAGAGAAAATGGAAGGGTGGAAGAAAGGGTTGGTTCAAAAAATGTTTGTGTAAATATGAAAAAAAATCGGAATAAGACCATTCAATACTTTAAACAAGATGAATAATTAATCAAAATGACAATTTAAATCATTAGTATATGAACCTTAATTGAATAACTATGATAAAAATAATTGAAACATCTCAACTTCTTAACGACGTCAGCCATTTAATTAAACACAAAAAAGAAATTGAAAGACTTAAAGGAGAAAAATTTAACGTGTTTTCCATTTTAAAAATGGAGAAAATGGAGAATCGAACTCATTCTGCATTTATAAAAGAACTTTTAAATCCAAAAGGAACACATCTAAAAGGTAGAATTTTCTTAGATCATTTTTTGAGTATTGTTGAAAATTCCAAAATTGACGTTAATTCCTCAATAGTTGAATTAGAAAAACACATTGGAAAAAGAGATGATAAAAAGAAAATTGGTGGAAGAATCGATATTTTTATTTCTGACTCAAAAGGAAACATAGTAACTATTGAGAATAAGATTGATGCTAAAGATCAAGATGTTCAAATCGAAAGATATTGTAATTATTTTAAAGGCAGAAACGAGGTTTATTATCTTAATTTATATGGTGATCTTCCCCATATAAAAAGCAGAGGCTTTCTAAAAGTAGGTGAAGATTATAATATAATATCTTATAAAAGTCACATTTTGAAATGGCTCGAACTATGTTTAAAAGAAACTATAGATGAACCGATATTAAGGGAAACCATTAAACAATATGCAATTTTAATCAAGAAAATCACTCATACAATGGATAATAAAGAACAAAAGGAACTTATTGATATAATGTTAAAACATTACGAAGAATCACTGTTTATAGCATCTAACTTTTATAAAGCAAAACAAAAACTTACTGAAAAATTCAGACAAGATGTGTATGAATTATTACAAAGTCAACTGAGTGATAAATACCAAATAATCAGAGGTAGTGATACGAGTAATCAAAACTCTCAAATTTGGATTAAACCATTAGAAACAATAACTTCTCATTTGCATTTTGGAGTGGAAAGTTTCAGTGGTGATGGCAATTTTGATGGTAAACTTATAATTGGAGTTATTAACGGGAATGCCCCAAACAGAACAGGTTATGCTGATGTTAATAATAATGAAAGTTTTTCAAAGTGGTGGATTAATATAAAGCCTTTCGAAGATTTTCGAAATGTAAAAATAAAAATGAATAATCCTGAGTTAATTACATTGATCCATTCTAATACTGAATTTAGGGATGGTTTAATTAAAGATGTTGTTACCCAAATCAAAGATTATTTAAATACAGAAACTGATCCATTGATAGCTTATATTAAAAGAGAAAAGTAATGAGCATTCAACCCGAACAACTTCTTGAAAACAATCTGATAACCCAGCTTCAATTGTTGGGTTATACTTATGTAACTATTGCAGATGAAAAAGACCTACTGGCAAACCTGAAAAGCCAATTGGAAAAACACAATGGGATTCAGCTTTCAGTTAAAGAATTTGACCGGGTGTTGAATATCCTAAGCAAAGGTTCAGTGTTCGATAAGGCCAAAACGTTACGGGAGAAACAACACATTGTCCGGGATAACGGAGATAGCCTGTATTTTGAGTTTATCAGTAACGATAACTGGTGCCAGAATCTGTTTCAGGTGACAAACCAGGTAAGCATTGAAGGCAAATATAAAAACCGTTATGATGTAACCTTACTGATTAACGGCTTGCCATTGGTTCAAATCGAACTTAAAAGAAGGGGGATTGAACTAAAAGAAGCATTCAACCAGATCAACCGTTATCAACGTCACTCGTTTGGGGCATCCACAGGACTATTTCAATATGTTCAAATCTTTGTTATCAGCAACGGGGTAAACACGAAGTACTATGCTAACAATAAATACCAATCCTTTAAACAAACTTTCTTCTGGAGTGATGAACAAAACAAGACCATAAATCAACTGGATAAATTTGCCTTCTCATTCATGGATACTTGTCATGTATCCAAAATGATCTGCAAGTACATTGTGTTGAGTGAAGCCTATAAAGTGCTTATGGTGCTACGTCCATATCAATACTTTGCCGTGGAGGCATTGGTTGACCGGGTTAAGAATACTACTAAAAATGGTTATGTTTGGCACACCACCGGTTCTGGGAAAACTTTGACGTCGTTCAAAGCTGCTCAGATATTGATGAACATGCCCCAGGTAAAGAAAGTGGTTTTTGTGGTCGACCGCAAAGATCTGGATTACCAGACCACAAAAGAATTCAATTCATTCAGTAAAGGCAGCATTGACGGAACGGATAATACCAACGCACTGGTTAAACAGTTCAGTGACGATACCAAATTAATCGTTACCACCATTCAAAAGCTGAACACCGCCATCAGTAAGAAATACCATCAATCGAAAATGGAGTTGCTCAAAGACGAAAGGATTGTCTTTATTTTTGATGAATGCCATAGAAGCCAGTTTGGAGAAACTCATTCCAGGATTAAAGCATACTTCAACAACATCCAATTATTCGGTTTCACCGGCACACCTATCTTTGCCGAAAATGCCGTTAAAAACGAACTGGGGAAACGAACAACCAAAGAATTGTTTACTGATTGTCTTCATAAATATGTCATCACGGATGCTATCCGGGATGAAAACGTATTGAAATTCTCTGTTGAGTATGTTGGACGGTACAAAAGGAAAGACAGTAATACGAATGTCGATATTGAAGTTGAAGCCATAGACACGAAGGAATTGATGGAATCGCCTAAGCGATTGAGTAAAATTACTGACTTTATCATTGATAACCATAACCGTAAGACCTACAACCGTGAATTTACTGCTTTGTTTTGTGTTAACAGCATTGAAACTCTAATCAAGTACTATGAACTGTTTAAAGCAAAGAAGGACGTGGGAAGTCACAATTTGAATGTAGTAACTATATTCAGTTATGCGACCAATGAAGATGATAAGGATGCTAATGGTTCCTTACCTGAGGAACTATCTGTTGTGGAAGATCCAAAGGCATTGTATGGCTTGAATGTGCATAGTCGTGAAAAGCTGGATGAATTTATTGTAGATTATAATTGCATGTATGGAACTAAGCATTCAACAAAAGACAGTGAATCGTTTTACAATTACTACAACGATATATCCAAACGAATAAAAGACCGGGAACGAATAGATTTCCAGGATAAGAATCGTGTTGATATACTTATTGTGGTGAATATGTTCCTGACAGGGTTTGATGCAAAGAAGGTGAATACTATGTATGTTGATAAAAACCTGAAACATCATGGACTGATACAGGCGTATTCCCGCACAAACCGCATTCTAAACGAACAAAAGTCCCAGGGGAACATTATAGTGTTCCGTAACCTTAAACGAGCTACAGACGATGCAATAACCCTTTTTAGCAATAAGGATGCTAAGGATATTATTATCATGCAGCCTTATGAAAACTATGTGAAGAAATTCAGCCAGGCATTCATTGATCTGTTGAAAATAGCACCTACCGTGAATAGCGTTTCTGACCTGAAAGATGAAAACGAAGAGTTGGAATACATCAAAGCATTCAGGGAGCTGATGCGATTGAAAAACGTATTGACCACCTTTGCTGATTTTTCTTTCAATGACCTGTCCATGAATGAACAGTTGTTTGAAGACTATAAAAGTAAATACCTGGACTTATACGATAAGGTTAAGACCGGTAATCAAAAAGAAAAGGTTTCGATTCTCGATGATGTGGACTTTGAACTGGAACTGATACACCGGGATGAAATAAACGTTGCCTACATTCTTATTTTACTTGCAAACCTCAAGGACAGCAAGGATAAAGAGAAGAAACAAAAGGAGATTATTGACCTGATTGCGGGAGAAACTAATTTACGAAGTAAACGGGAACTGATTGAACGTTTCATTAAAGAAAACATGCCCCACATAGAAGATGCCGACAACATACCGGATGAATTTGAACGTTTCTGGAATGAAGAACAACTTGCAGCCTTTAAAAAACTATGCTCCGATGAAAACCTATCAGACGAAAAGGTAGAAAAGGTTATTTCTGATTACCTTTATTCAGAACGTGAACCATTGCGTGATGAAGTCCTGGGTTTAATCAATGGAGATAAACCTACTGTATTGGAACGTAAGAAAACAGGTGATAGGATACTTGCTAAGATAAAAGGATTTGTTGATACGTTTATTAATGGGATAACTGGAAATTGAATATAGGTTCTTAAAAAAGAAGAATAAATTGATTTAAGAATATACTGTTATTAAATAAAAAGAAATATGTATTTTTGCAGTACAATAATGTAAGTTATTGTTTTCTAAAATATTATTAATAGCGTTTTGCTATTGTTTTTGCTGATAAAACGACCAATTTAAAGAAGCCAAAAAACAATAAGGAAAATGCTCACGTTTTGCGTGGGCTTTACTTTATTTGGCTTCAGGTACTTGGTCGTACCTTTCAGCAGATACTGTGATTGTCCACGCATTTTGTTTTTTCGCGGAATGTGTAATTTATTTAGAATATAATTTTAAATACTGAATAATTATAAAAATCAATTCATTTCTCAAATACGAAATTAAATATTAGGTGTTTAAGAATAATTGTTGGATTGTTAAAGCTCGAAGAAAATGAAATACAACCAAAAATCAGCTTCAATAATAGGTGCTATATTATTAATATCAGAAGGTATAAGTGCAATGATGATTCCGCATAAAACACTAATAGAAGATATTTTATTCTATATATCAATAGCATATTGCTCTTTGATTGGAACGATTTTTCTTGTGATGCTGCTAGGAGGAATACTTAAAACACATTTTTATAATCATTCAGAAACAATTGCAAGGATATATTTATCATCATGTATAACTTCAACGCTAATTTTATTTGTATTTGCACAAATATTTGAAGCATTTCTATTTCATTCAATTTTAATGCTTGTATGTGATGTGTTTTTTGTGTATGTCTTGTGGAATGAAACTAAATATGATTTTAATGTAAAGCAATAAAAAATGTTGATGTAAATTTAACAGTATGAAACAAAGAGTATTACAAGTAAATAGTAAGAGATTACTTCTAACAGTATCACCCTCGTTTTTACAAAGAGTTGAAAGATGATAACAAACTGGAGGGAGTACTTGATTATAGGGCTGCGAGATTCCTTCGACAAATGAAATGGAGCATTAACCCGCAGGACGAGAAAGAAATTTACTATCACGAGATGCTTACATTTTAAATTAAATCATATACCTAAAGATGAAAACTGTCTATTGTTGCCCTGAAGATGAAATGACTACTATAGAACTAAGATTTAAACCTACAACATTTGCTAAGTGGATGTTGAAGGACGAGGTCCAACGTTTAATAGCTATGGAAGTAGAAAATGGTGGTAATCCAATACAGATAGCTAAAGGTTATAGTGTTTATCTCCCAGATTACCCTGCTAATGATGAACAATTGCGAGATCAAATAATGGAAACAGACGATGTATATCATCTTCTTTCAGAATTAGAAAATATGCCAATGATTGAAGCTGATGAGGAAATGATTGAACTTTACAAAGAAAAAAACTATTTGACTTTAATGGAGTTTCTTTGCCATCCTGAATGGGACTGATATCTGGTTTATAAAATTTCTAAATTTTGATTGATAGCTAAAGCCCTTTTGAAAATTAGGATCAAAAGATTTAAAGACTGCTTTAATTAGTTGAAGAGGAATTGTCAGGGAAGAAAGTACCCATAAAATCAATGCACATTAATTTATTGGCTAAAAAAATTCATTACAACTTTAATATTTTTTTTTATAAAAAGACAATCAATACCCTCGTGCCTTAATTAGGACAAGCATTGACCAACAAAATTATTAAATGGCAAAATTACACCTATCACAGCCTGGAATGAGTTTCAGCATAACAGTAACAGAACAAGTATTATCTGAATATCAAAAGACAAACGTGTCGGTGATGGACCTATCGCAGAAACTGTCTCTATTAAACAAGATCAAAAAGGAATTGAAAGAAGATAATAAGGAGCGTATTTACTTGTCACCTTTAAGAGCGATTCAAACACCATGGTCGGAAACAGCCCTTTGGATGGCAGCCGTGCAATCACCGAATCTACTACGGAAGTGGGCACGGGAGAAACCAAGAGATCTACTGGAACTGATCGAGGACAAAATAACGAAGGCTCTAAGTTGGGAAACCCTAGCAATCAAGAACGGAGCGGATCAATCGGGAGCAAGGGAGCTAATGATAGAGATGTTAGCACCATTCAGCCCGGCAAAGGACCCAAACCAGATACCGATAACAGAGCAGGAGATGTCAGTGATTCAAAACAGACTCCTGTCCTTGAAAGCGGAATAAGCTACGATAGGTAGATATGTGCTGATTAGTCAATCTATAGGGAGAATGTCATACAACGCAATAATGGACACTGAAACCGGGTATGTTTATGTTATAAATGGAGCATTGATAAAAAGAGCGGTCAGGAACCACCCCGACCGCCAATTGTGTTTAACCAACCAACGGCAAGCCGGAGGAAAGTTATACAAAGATACTTTTTAATTTGATAAGTTGATATTCTTCTCTACTATAATCAATAAACGGTTGAATGAGTGTCTAATTTTGTCTCTTATTGTAACTGATTTAATAATTCAAGTATTGATTGGGCAACCCGTGAAAAACGTTCAGGCTAAAATGAGGATAGCTGTGAAGAAGATACTACGGAAACATGGTTATCCCCCGGGCATGGAGTTTAAGGCGAAGAAACGGTCATAGAACAAGCCAAACTGTTGGCTAATAAGATCAGTGTGTCCAAAGTTTATAAATTGAACAATGAACCTGAATTGTTGGTTGCTGCTGAACCATAAAAATATCATAAATTATTTCTATATTTGAAACTAAATAAGATTTCATTTGTTAATGTATGTAAGTAAAAAAACTTAATTTACACTGTTTTCTATTAAATTTTTTTTATTATCTTTGCAAATATTATTTCATATAAAAAATAATCATTCTTTTGGAAACAAAAAGTCAATCCAATTGGCCCATACTTGGTACCCCACCGGTTGTGATGGCTATATTTCAATTACGGTTTGAACATAATGAAAATGACTTATCTTCTTTTTTAAAATATGATGCTCAACTTAGAATAGAATATCCTAATAGAGAAGATAATATTCAAGCGAGTATTAATGTTGGTGCAAACACAATCGCTTTAGGTGTCTCAAAATTTACAGGAACTACAGATGCTAAATTGACCAGTTATACTTTTTCTACGCATGATAAGAAAAAGAAATTACTATTGGAACAAGGTTCAATAACTTTTATTGATGAAAATAAGTATGAAGGTTGGGATAATTTTAAATCGAACATATCGAAATACCTTAAATTATTCGATTTTCTTGAAGGTAAAAAAACAAATAGGACTTCAATAAGATTCATTAATCAATTTGTTTTTGACACTTTTGAAAACCCAATTGAATATTTTAATACTACTGTAGCAAATTCTCAAGAGTCAGATTTCCCTTTTCCCTTGTCGAAATATGGTTTCAATTTATTGCTTAAAATACCTGATTCAAATACTATTTCTATTGTCAATCATAACTTAGAAAATCCAAATTTCGAAAAATTTATTTATATGTTTGATATTGATGTCATTGATACAAGTGAATTGAATTTTGATTTACAAAATATTCTAAATAATTATGAATACTTAAGAGAAATTAAGAACAAAATCTTTTTTTCAAGTATTACTCAAAAAACTATGGAATTATGCAATTAAGAAATATCTCTGGTTTAAAACCTGTAACAATAGCTGCTGGATTATTAATTGGAAATGCCTTCAATGCATTGGCTTATAATGATATTGATTCGTTTAGTAATTTAAATTCGATCATTTCAAATGAATATACTTCTAATCATTTTAAAGAAGTAAATGCTAATTCATATAATGATTTAGTTTTAAGAGCTAATTTCGAACGTCACTTGTTAAATTGGCAAAAACAAACAAAGATATTATCCTCTACAAAGAGTATAATTCAACATCCAGATTTTCAAGCTATTGTGGAAATGGGTGTCAAAGTAACTCCATTTATTATACTTGAAATAGAAAAGAAACCTTCAATGTTAGTTTGGGCTTTAAATTTAATTTACAATCAAAAAATATCAAATAATCAAGATATAAAAATACAAGAAGCATGTAAGTTATGGGTGAAGGCATTAAAGGCATAAGACGTGAGATAATTGAATTGTTTCCGAAACTTGCAGGTGATGTCAATTTTAATAAGACAAGTCCAGAAGATGAAAACTATAATTGTATTGCTTGGGCATATTCTCGTAAGGACAGAATTATGTGGCCTGGTGGTGAAGAAGAAAAAGTTTTAGATGGTTTCCATTTTTGGCCTGATGGCGTTGAAGATTCAACTGATATAAAGTCATTTATTGAAGCATTTGGTTTAATTGGCTATGAAATTTGTGATTCATGGGAACATGAAATAGGATTTCAAAAAGTTGCATTATATATTTTAAATGATGAATGCACACACGCATCAAGGGAATTAAGTAATGGAATTTGGAGCAGTAAATTAGGTAAGTGGTATGATATACAGCATGGTTCACCTTATACAATTGAAAACGAAACATATGGTACCGTACATTGTTTTTTGAAACGAGTGTTTCCATAATATAAAAATATTGAAAAATAAAAAAAGCTGAAACATATTTTGTTTTAGCTTTTTTTTTGGTACGTAATATCCGTGATATCATTTATAAACCCTTGAAGTTATACAGCTTGTTATGCTTATCAAACCACAAGTGGTATTAATAAGGGTTTTAAGGACGATCATGGCATTATAAATGATTAATTAAGGTGTCGCCTAATTTTAAAATTACACTTCTTTAAATTGATCACGAGTCCTGTTTTATTAAAAGATTACCTAAATTTTTTATGACGAAACGGATTTGACCAAAAAGAGTAATTGTGTGAAGAATAATCTTCATTTCGCCAAGGGTCATTTTTTTCGTTATTGGGTTGTATGATCTCATCTTTATTGTACTTATCTAAATACTTATCATGCTTTGAAATAAATGGGTCTATCCAGTCAGCCTTGTCTTTTGCCCATTTAAGTCTCTCGAAAATTTCTTCATTCATTTCCCCATTTTCCATAATGAATTGTTCGTATGTACTAATGTATTGTCTTAAGATATTGGTTTTGTGAAGACGTTCAGCCATTTTAAACAAGGATTTGAATTCTTTCAATTCATCTTCTTGTTTTTTTTCAAATTCTTTACGTATCCTTTCTTCTTCCTGCCTTATTTTTTCTTTACGTTCCGATTCAATACGTTCTTCTTTAATCTGTTCAGAATGAACTTCAAGATTTGCAATTATGGTGATTATTTTATCTTCAAGTTTAGTGAATTTGGTATCATGGAATGTACTTTTATGCCAATAGTTGTAATCTATATTAAAACTTAACTCACCACAAAATGATGAAATTTTGCTTCCCCATCGATCTACATTATTCGGATCTTGTTTTCTCCTTTCTGTGATATTGATTTGTATTTCTTCTTCATTTACAAATGCATACGTTTGATTATCCTTAATTTTTATGTTGTGTCTTCTTGATTTTAGGGCTTTGATAATGGTTCCATAAATCGATAATGCTCTATCCATCGATTTTTCCGAAACATGAAGGTTAAGGGTAGACTTTATTTCACTCTTATAGGGGTTCCTTTTAAGATGTATGTTCTCATGTTCTTTCCTGTGTTTTTCTTTTGTGTCAACAATTAGAGGGTCGATTGCATACAATACTTCAGGCACTATAAAACTTGAAGTATCTCCTTTTGCTATTTCTAATTCACGAGCTTTAAATCTATTTAAAGGAGTTAATATGTCAACTTTTTTTTCATCGTCTGGTTCAACTTCATTTAAAACGGTATGTTGTTTTTTGTCCTGATCCTTAACTGGTAGAATGGGAATAACTGTTTTATAGCCGGCTTTTAATTTAGCCCAATAACCTGAGGGAGGTGTTGGGACATTCATAGCTTTACAATGTTTTCTTAATCCATTATCGGACAATCCGAATCGTTTACATAAGGTCGTGATTGGTTCTGACCAGACCAAATCATATAATTCTTTTCGTGTAAATTCCATATAATATTAGTGATTAAAGGTATTTCGACCAGGATGTAATTCCGCATAAGTTTTAATACGAGAACTCTCAATCCATTTAATAAGTTCGTCTTCAAAGAAATAAATTTTATTGTCTTTTGCATAGTGGGGAACACTTTGGTTACGTATTAACTTATTGATGCCATTTTTTGTTTGATCCAAGATTCTACATGCATCGTCAATACCAATTGGACGGTGTTTGTCAACACCCAGCCCTAATTGTGATTCAATATGTTCTAACAATACTCTCATTTCTGCTATCTCATTTATTAGATAGTTCACTGCCTTAGGTACATTTTGCAGTGTGAGTTCTTCCTTCTTTGGTTCATCATTCATAATCTTAATGTATATATCGTTGATTTATATTACAAACAAACTATGTCATTGAATCTTTGATTAATTTTGTTTTTAGTATGTACTTTATATAACGTAATTTTCAGAATATAGTTAGGTAAGCGAGAATTTTCCGAAATGGTTTAAAGTATTTAGATTGTATCATACCGATTACGGTGACCTACAGAGAATTCAATGATAAAAAAGTTTTAAAATATTGAAACCATCGCATTAAATTTTATTGCGGTTTTTTATTCTAATTACTTTCTAATTTGAAATGAACTCTGTTTTTTATATTGTCTCGAAAAAAGATAACTACAATTCGTTTTTATTGATTTAAGATGATGATAATCAAAAAAATATGAATATATTTGTGACGTTAAAAGTAAAATTATAATCTTATGGCAAAACAAATTGAAATTCGTCCTAATTCTACTCAAGTAAAAGTAAGGCAGTTGAATCAAGTACCCAAAACAACAGCGCAAACGCCTCCCCCTCCGAAGATCAAGAAATAATATAAAGTTAATTTAGTCATTATGTTTTGTGAATGCTGATTGGCAAACTTTAAGTTTAGAATTTTCTAAAATGTAAATAAACTAAATTTATGATTGTACGTCAAAGAATGTGGGAAGAGTTAAGGCTTGCGAAAGTAAGTATTGTTTGTTTGCAGAGGTATACTGATAAGAGTAGAAGAAAGTCAAGAATCTTCAACTCATTAGTCATATTATTTGCATCTACTGGAGCTATTAGCGGCGCTTTTAAACAGTGGAATATTTCTATCATTGCATCTTCTTTAGTCGCACTCTCAACAATTTTAAAAACGTTGTTGCCAAATTTTTTAAATTCAGAAAAAGAGCTCTCTGATTTAGACCGTTTAATGGATTTTTATTCTGTATATTTCAATGATTTAGAGAAACTTTGGTATAGTAACGAGAATAGAAATGAAGAAGAAAGTCATTGCATTACTGAAAGTGAGATTATGGAACGTTTTTTTAATTTGAAAAATAACGAAAGCGATAAATTCTCCGCATTGAATAGAGGTGTTAGGACAATATCTAAAAAGGAAATGAAAGCAATTAATGAAGAAGCTCGTGAATACGTTAGTAGGGTATATTTTGATTATGGAATATGAATGTTGATTTTAAAGTTTAAATGTTTTAAAAAAAAATTCTTGAATTATGGAAGCTAATGATTTTAATGACAATTTCAGTACTCCTGACTGGAGTACTGACTATGATGGAGCTACAGCTCAAGTGCCAACAACTGATAGGCTGACTCCTCCTCCTCCTCCTCCTCCGACCAAAACAGCAAAGTAAATATTTTTGATTGATTCTACTAAAAGGAAAAACCCTATTTGTAATTGCGTTTTCAGTACTGTTTATTCAATTTACAAAATGAAATCATAACAATAAACATATAATAATGTAAAGGCTATTAGTATTCTTACATGTTGGAATAGAACAAGGTTAACCGACACACTTTAAAGATGTAAGAAATATAGTTGCTAATTGGCAGCATACAATTAGTGGTCTTTTAGTTGGTCAGGTTTGTAGAATATGATCTAATGATGGATAAACATAATTGCAAGATACAACGAAGCAAAAAACACTATGTAGACGGTTGGAGACACCAACCTTTGAAGCCAGATGCCTTTTCGGAATATTCAATGTTAATAATATTCCTGTTGACCTAACCCATATATCTCATAATATAAAATAAAAAGCCACTACAATTTATTTTGTAGTGGCTTTTTGTTAAATAGTCATTTAAAGAAAAATTAGGAACCAAAAATAAATTCAGTTTGTTTGAATGCCTATTTTTCTCTATTTTTGCAATAGAAGTAACTCAAAACAAATCTATTCTTACCATTATTCTTACCAAAGTAAGGTATTATAGTAGCTATGTTGTTGATTGAATGAACAATCTTAGTAGTCTAGCCGGGAATCGAACCCGGATCTAGTGTTTAGGAAACACTTGTTCTATCCATTGAACTACTGGACCGCTTTAGGAAGTGCAAAATTACATTTTTTTGGGCACATATACAACCGGTTGTCAATAGTAAATTGCAAATTGATAAATAGTAAATAAATAAGCATGAGTAAAAATAAATTCTTTGTGGTCTGGGAAGGCAAAGAACCCGGAATTTATCGTTCCTGGGAAGAATGCAAGCGTCAGATTCATGGATTTGAAGGTGCCATCTATAAAGGTTTTGCTACTGATGCAGAAGCCCGTGAAGCTATGGTTTCACCTTGTTGGAATTATATTGGCAAAAAAGCAAAAGAAAAGAAACCCACAACTGAAGAAATAAAAAAGACAGGAATGCCTGATTTCAATAGTTTATCGGTTGATGCAGCTTGCAGTGGTAATCCCGGCATCATGGAATACCGTGGTGTATATAGCAAAACAAGGGAAGAAATTTTTCATCAGGGGCCATTTAAATACGGCACCAATAATATCGGTGAGTTTCTGGCATTGGTTCATGGATTGGCCTTTTTGAAACAAAAAAACAGTCCGTTACCCATTTATACCGATAGCAAAACTGCTTTAGCCTGGGTTAAATCCAAAAAGGCCAAAACAAAACTTGAAAAGAATGAATCAACTGCCATTTTATTTGATTTAATAGCACGTGCTGAAACATGGCTTAAGAATAACAACTACACTACCATTATTAATAAATGGGAAACTGCAGTATGGGGAGAAATACCGGCTGATTTTGGGAGAAAATGAATTATTTATCCTTGAAGTTAAAATTCATTTGTGAATTTAGTTCAACATCGAAAGTGACTAATTGTTTGATATATTTTTGTAATTTTGCAGACTAAAAAAATCAGCTCAACGAAAGATTCATTAAACTGTTGTATCAGATTGTCCTAAAGTTGAAATTTGAATAAATATTTAATTTTTCAAAAACCCATAACCCATAATAATGTTTTAATTTATACACATTTATTGAGATGGGCATTATATAAATATGATAATAAACAGGAATTAAATACAATAAAAAGTAAACAACTGCTGTTAATCAATCTTTTTAGAGTGGAAAGCAGCAATTAAAACATGTTATTTGAGTAATTCATGGATGTATCTGAAATGCTAGATTGAATTGTATCAGGTTATATCTTAATCGTTTTTAAATTTATGTGAATTCGAATGTCTGTTTTGAACATTCAAATAAATTAACCACTGGGTAATTTGAGTAGTTGGAATGTATGAAAAGAAAAAAAATATTAGTAGATCTTTCAATTTTAAAAAATATTAATTGTGGGCTTGGACAAGTAGCGCTAAACTATGGGAAATATTTTATGCAACACTATTCTGCAACTGAGGGTTATGATTTGTTTATTTTACTTCCAAAAAAAATGATTGGTGATTTTGGAACTGAAGTAAAATATATCTCTTCAAGCTGGTGGCGTAAACATTTTCCGATTTTAATACCTAAGTTTGATGTTTGGCATTCTATTCATCAATTAAGTAGATTTCGACCAATTTACAGGGATACTAAATTTATATTAACCATTCATGATTTTAATTTTCTTTATGAAAAGGGAGAACTTAAATCGGGGCTGTATTTAAAAAAAATACAACGAAAAATAGATAGGGCGAACAGGATAATCTGTATCTCTAATTTTTCAAAATCAGAAACAGAACGTCTGACAAATTTAAAGGGGAAAAAAGTAGAAGTAATATATAACGGGGTTGAGCAATTTGAATCTGATTGCTCTAAGCAACCTGATTTTATTAAAAAAGAAAAGCCGTTTTTTTTCAGTATCGGAGAAATAAAGAAAAAAAAGAATTTTCACGTACTTTTACCGTTAATGAAGATGTTTCCGGAAAAGGAATTATATATCGCAGGGAGATTGGGATCACCATATGCAGATCAAATTCTCTCTGTAATTAAATCAGAGAATATTTCCAATGTCAATTTGGTTGGAGAAATAACCAATGAAGAAAGAGTATGGCTTTATAAAAACTGTGAGGCATTTTTATTTCCTTCCCTTTTTGAAGGATTTGGATTACCTGTTATTGAAGCCATGAATTTCGGGAAGCCGGTATTTACAACAGAAGAAACCAGTTTAAAGGAGATAGGAGGGGGACTTACCTATATTTGGACCAATTTTGAGACTATCTACATGAAAAGTGTTATGGATGAAAATCTAACAACTTTCTATTCTACTCCAATTAAGGCTAAACAAAACATTGAATATGCTAAATCATTCTCCTATGATAAACATATGACAGGTTATATAAAGATTTACAACCAGCTTTTAAAGTAACAAAATTAATGAAATTGAATCTGTCATTCGGAACCTATTTTACCAGTATATTAACAGCCCTGTTTTTTGTATTTGTACTGGTTTTTAGTTCGGGTAATTCAAATTTATCAATACCAGTACTGATAGAACGCCACAATCTTGTAGCAAAAATTGTATACTTTATTTTGGTATTTTCTCCAATCGTGCTTCTTTTCTTTTCGAAGACATGGAAAAACACCATTTCTACCCCGCGAAAAATACTTTTAGTAGGACTTGCAGCCTTTCTCGCCAGTACATTCTATTCTGCACGTTACGGCATAAATTCAGGTGGTTTATTCCTCGCATGCTCACTTTTTTTTGCAATAAGTCAACGCCGGATTTATAAACCAAATAATGTTTATTATTGGTTCTGGGCTTATTTGTTAATCCATATTATCAGCTTATTCTGGACAATTGATTTGCATGAAGGGTTGAATGAGCTTCGGGTTTACCTGCTATTTTTTACATTTCCACTGGCGTTTTGTTTATTTCAATTAACCGAAGAAGAAATAGACAGACTCCTATTGCTGTTTTTTAGAACGGCTACAATTTTTGTGTTTGTATCTTTATTTTGCTGGATTTACGAAAGCACAAGAATGGATATCCCTTTGACCGAATGGTTTGGAATACACAAAAAAATGTTTGCTGATCAAACCTCATATTCTATTGTTTTTAATTGGGTAGGTTATGACCATCCAAGCTATATTTCACTTGGTTATAATTTAGCTTTAGCAGTAGGTATATATTTGTTAGGCAAACGAAATACTCAGAGTAAAATTAATATCCTTGAGTTAACCCTGTTTGCAATATTTGCTTTCATATTGACTGTTTTAATTCAAAGCAGGGTTGGATTAGTAAATTTTATAATTGTTGCAATTTTCGGAATAGCATGGCTATTACGAAAAGAAAAAAAATATTTATATGGTTTTATTTGTTTATGCTTTATATTGGCAGTTATTGTTCTGGTAAAACTGGATTATATTTCGAAATTTAGCCATGATCCGATACGGTATCAACAATATGAGACGGCTATCTTTTATATCAGATCACATCCTTGGTTGGGTACCGGGATTGGAGGAATGGCTAATATTATGACATCTAATGAGCTAGCTTTAAAGCTTGGTTATCCTTTAGCATCAGATATAAATATTTATCCATCCAATCAATTTCTGGGTGATTTAATGCAAACCGGAGTTTTTGGTTTAATTTCACTAACCGGCATGCTTTGCTTTATAATATACTATTGTATTAAACAGCGGAATTGGGTGCTTTTTTCTCTGATAATAACATTTTTGATTTTAATGTTAATTGAAATGCCATTCTTTTTATTAAAAGGAACTACATTATTTGTGCCAATGACTTGTCTGCTTCTTCAAATGCAATACAGGAAAAAAAATGAATAGGATATCAATAAAATAAACAAAGTATACATTGCAGATTGTGGTATTCTCTATACTAAGTTCAATTTTCTAATCAATGAACAGGTATTTGGGACAAATGAATAACCGAATCAGGAAAATTCGAATTTGCAAATAACCAACAACATTTTTTGAGCCAATTATTTTAGAAAAATGAATCGCTTCGGTTTTTATTTCACTTGAAGTAAAGCCCTTTCGTATCATTTTTTTTAATAATCTGAAAAGATTATTCTCTTCAATTTTTGATATTTCATTTTTTTGATTATCAGAAATGTCCTTTAAAAAAAGCGGTAAATAACTTTCCCATTTCCTAAAAACGGAAATTAAATTTCTGTAATAAAACCCATCAGTTCTTCCCCTTGAAAAATGTTCCAGATTCAGATCATAAATTACATAATTGACATATCCTTTTACAGTTGACTGAATAGAAATGTCAAAATCATACCCATGGAATCCTTTCATATTTTCATCAAAATGCATGGATTCCATCAATTCGCGCCTCATGCACATAAAAACTCCATCCAACATAATAACCGGCCGTTTCAATTGATCAAAGTCCACAGGGAGTCGGATTATTTTAGTCTGTTTTTTTCCTGTACTATCCGATTGAATTATATTTTTACTTTGCGAGAAAAACCCCGACCATGCAGCGGGTACACGAGATACCAAATCGACACCGGCCAATCCAATAATTCCTGTTTTCCGGTCTTGTAAATGTGCAATTACGCTATCACCCCAATTCATGGAATGAAAAAACACATCTTCATGTACAAAACAAATATAGGGAGAGGTACTTTTGGCAAATCCGGTATTATAGGCAGAAAAAATTGAATGAGTATTTTCTGAATTGTCGATATGAATAATTTCATAATCAACACCTATCGTGATATTTATATTATCAACAAACTCTTTAGAGAGGGTTTTATTTTTCGAACATATGATGATTGAAAGCATAAAATATCAATTTATTTTTTCAAGTCCGTTTTTACAAATGAATTTATTTTCTTGTTGATTCCGGTTGCAGATCTTCATGTTTTCTATCGTATCGGTCCAGTTTTCGGGGTGATATAAATGATATTGAACAGCCAGGTTGCGAACAGATTTATACGTAAAACCGGCAGCCTTAAATCGCCAGGTTAAATCGAAATCCTCACCGATTGCCGGTAGAATATAGTCTTCATCAAAGCCATTGATCGTGTAGATTGCTTTTTTTGAAAACGACATATTGCAACCTTTCAGGTTGTCCAGACTTCGTAACGAGGGTATAAATCCCAGTACCCCATCCGGTGATATGAAAATTCCTTCTTCTATATTTCTGATTTTGCCTTTGCCTATGATTAATTTCCGGACTAATTGTTTATTTAGTGATTTCAAAAAACCAATATCAGAAATTAATTGATCAGAACTTTTTTCATCTAACTTTACCCGTTTACCTGCCAGAATTAAATTTTCACTTGCATACCGTAAGTGCATTTCAATAAACCGGTTATGCAATACACAGTCTCCGTCAATGAAAATCAGCCACTCCGACCCGGATGCCTTAATGGCCATATTCATTGCCTTATTTTTCTGCCAACCTTCATCTTTATGCGTTAAATGCTGATGCGATTGTTCAAAAGGATATTGGTTTATAAACTTCTTTACATCAGGATTTTCACCATCTTCAGCAATTATAATTTCGAAGTCTTTTTCAGTCTGGAAGTGGAGTGAATCCAAAATAACTTTCAGAAAACGGATATTGTCGTAAATTGCAATAATTAAAGAAGCTTTCATAATAAAGTAAGTGGCGGATTGATAAATTGTACGATGTTGAAAGACAAAAGTACGTTCTTTTATGAAGTAACAGAAATAAAATGCTATAATTTTATATTTTTACTAATTTCGAATTTACTTAAACTATCATTGTTATTTAATTTAAATGTCACAATTTAATCAAACTTAATAATATAATCCATAATGATGAATTAATATTCATTCATTCATAAAAATTTTCTATCTTTGTACATATTAAACCACACTTCTTAAATATATCTGGATGAAGTTTTTTACTAAAAAACGCATTTTACAACTTCTCCGTTTTGGTTTAGTAGGCGTTTTAGCTACCGGTATTCATTACGGAATATACTGGATTTTCCTGAAGTGGTTAAATCCTACTTTAGCTTATAGCATTGGTTATGCAATAAGTTTTATCTTTAATTTTTTTCTTTCAAGTTATTTTACCTTCAATATTCGTCCGGATATTAAAAAAGGAATTGGTTTTGCTTTAAGTCATGGCATCAACTACCTTCTCCACATTACATTATTAAATGTATTCATATATTTGGGCTTACCTAAGACTTTAGCACCTATTCCCGTATTTGCAATTGTTGTTCCTATTAATTTTCTATTAGTACAAACTGCTTTAACACGAAATAATAAAAATGCAAAAAGTATCAATTCTGATTCCGGCTTATAATGAAGAAGCTTCTTTGCACTATCTTTTTGAGAGATTGGTTATACTGATGAACGCAAACGATAAATTTGTGTGGGAAGTATTATTGGTGAACGATGGTAGTACCGACAGTACATTAATACTCATGAGTCAGATGCATGAGAAGGATGATCGCTTCAATTATCTGGACTTGTCACGCAATTATGGCAAAGAAATAGCCATGCTTGCCGGATTTGATTATCTGACAGGTGATTGCATGATTATTATGGATGCCGATTTACAGCATCCTCCTGAATTGATTCCTGAAATGTTGAAGTATTGGGAAGAAGGTTATGATGATGTATATGCCCGCCGGAGCGTTCGTAATGGAGAGTCTTATATAAAAAAACAAACTGCCCTGGTATTTTATTGGTTTTTACAAAAAACAACCAAGGTGGAAATCCAACAAAATACCGGTGATTTCAGGTTACTGGATAAGTCGTGTATTAACGCATTAAGAACACTACGTGAATCGCAACGATTCACGAAAGGGATGTACAGTTGGATCGGATTTAATAAAAAAGAAATTTTATTTGACCAACAACCAAGGGTTGCAGGATTTTCAAAATGGAACTATTTTAAATTATTGGAATTAGCGATTGAGGGAATTACCTCATTTACTATTTCACCCCTTCGACTCTCTTCCATCATTGGTATCATAGTGTCCTTAGGAGCTTTTTTTTATATGGCTTATGTTTTTATTGATGCTTTAATATTTGGTGACGCAGTTAAAGGGTATCCTACCCTGATGGTTGTTATCCTTTTTTTAGGTGGGTTTCAATTGCTTTCGATGGGCATCATGGGAGAATACCTGGGACGCATTTTCATAGAAACAAAAAACCGGCCTCCTTACTTTGCAAGGTTATACAACGGGAAGAAAATTGAGGAAATAAATTCCTGATATTGAGTTCTTAAATCAAACTATTCTGATTCCTGATATTAAAAATTAAAATGAATAAAATCATTCAATATATTAAACATTTCTTTGAAAGCCCTTTTTTCAGGAATCCTAAAACCTTGTTTTTTCTTTGGGTAATCATACTGCCATTGATTTCATGGATAAAATATAGCATGGGATACAGTGGAAATAACTTCCAGATATTTAGACATGTATTTTGGCATACGCTCAACAAATTGCCATTATATGTTGTCTATCCTGCCGAGTATTATGATATTAATCATTACGGAGTGTTTTTTAGTCTTATCATTGCACCTTTTGCGGCCTTGCCCGAATGGTTGGGAATGTTGTTTTGGTTGATTGCCAGCGGTGCCTTTGTTTATTATGCAGTAAAGGAGTTGCCGCAAGCTAAGCAATTATTCCTGTACTGGTTTTGTGCCAATGAACTCCTGACTTCCCTGTTCATGCAACAATTCAACGTTGCAATTGCTGCTTGTGTTATATTTTCATTTGTTTTTGTCGAAAAAGAAAAAGAGGGCTGGGCTACTTTTTTTATAATGTTGGGTGCTTTTGTGAAGATTTATAGCCTTGGTGGACTGGCATTTTTCTTTTTTTCAAAACACAAAGTAAAATACGGTCTTTTCGCACTTGCATGGAGTATTTTGTTTTTTATACTTCCAATGCTTATTTCTTCCCCGGGTTATGTTATTTCTCAATATCTGGCGTGGTTTAATGATTTGATTGATAAGAACGATTTAAATTCATTCGCTAAATATACAAATATCTCTTTCTTAGGAATTGTTCGAAAAATATCACATTCAACATCCTATTCCGATTTATACCTGATTGCCGGCGGATTGGTGCTATTCGGATCAGCATATCTGCGTATTAAGCAGTTTAAGAACCTGGCTTTTCGATATTTTATTCTTGCTTCGGTATTAATGTTCATTGTTCTGTTTAGTTCGGGAAGTGAGTCAAGCGGTTATATTACTGCCTTGCTTGGAGTTGCTATCTGGTATACTGCTGCACCCTGGAAAAGAAGTAAATGGGATATGGGATTAATGGTTTTTGCATTTATTCTTACCAGTCTTTCACCCACAGATATTATTCCACCTTTTATCCGGACAGAAATCATAAGGCCATATGCCCTGAAAGCTTTACCCTGTACCATTATTTGGTTTAAACTTTGTTTCGAACTTTATACTAAAGATTTTACAGCTTACAGTTTACCTGATAGAAAACGTAATATGAAATCTAAATTGGTTTTAACTATAAATGAAACAGACAATATTACTCGGATTTGATATAGAAGAATTTGATTTACCACTCGAAAATAATGGTAAAATTTCTTTTGAAGATCAGCTTAACACTTCGGAAACGGGCACTAACAAGTTGTTAGACCTGCTTGAGTTATACAATATAAAAGCCACTTTCTTTTGTACGGTAAATTTTGTGAAAAACCGTCCTGAGGTTTTGCAACGGATTGTACACGATGGGCATGAAGTAGCTTCACATGGTTGTTTGCACCAGGTTTTTTTACCCGGAGATTATCAAAAGTCAAAGGATACTCTGGACAAGTTATCAGGAGGTAACCTGATTGGTTTTAGGATGGCCAGAATGCAGTCGGTTGATTATAAAGAAATGAAAGAAGCCGGTTATCTGTATGACAGTTCTTCCAATCCAACCTTTATACCCGGAAGGTATAATAATTTAAAAATGTCTTGTTTATGGCATTCTGTTTCAAATGGGATGGTGGAATTACCTTCCGCAGTAACACCCCGATGGCGGATACCTTTATTCTGGCTTAGTTTTCATAATTTCCCATTAAGGCTTTATTTCATTTGCCTGAACAGGGTGTTGAAATCCAGGGGATATGCAGTACTTTATTTTCATCCGTGGGAGTTTACAAATCTGAATGAATATCCTGAACGCAATATATCATACATTATACGTCGGAACTCCGGTGATAAAATGATCAATCGCTTTAAAAAAATGATGGAATAT
>Ga0302215_10000416_pt1 | contig 31246 bp, 52 predicted proteins | sample II_Fen_N3_1_FD_194580 | JGI IMG/M metagenome (GOLD analysis project Ga0302215, IMG submission 194580) | Peat permafrost microbial communities from Stordalen Mire near Abisko, Sweden - II_Fen_N3_1 | ecosystem: Environmental > Terrestrial > Soil > Wetlands > Permafrost | place: Sweden: Abisko... | reverse complement strand
AATTGTCGCTCTCGGGCCTTTCTTCGGCCGGCTTCCTGTTTGCGTATGCTTTTCCGTTCATTCCATGCCCCTTATGACCATATTGAGATATTTTTCATCAAGTCCGTCACGCAGAACTCCTTTCGGACCCTGATGATGTGAACAAATTGCGATTGCTTCTGATTTTGTTGATTCTAGGCTCGTCATGAAAAGCATTCCGGTAACGTATGCCGAGTCGTGCGGGTCTGCTGCATCGTACTCACCAAACAAACGAGCCCTGTATGCGTGAATCTCTTTTGTTTCATGAAGACCGAACATCCCTATATCGTCTTTATTCGGATGATTCATCTTGCGACCTTCGGACGATTCAGCATGAGCGATTCCCTTCAGGAAATGCGCCGGCGCTCCGGTTGACAACTCGGCCTGCTCGTATATCGAAAGTGTTTTTTCTCGCACGTTGTAAGGATATGAATGATCGAACGGAGTCTTTATTCTGAGGTAAAAAATTAACGCAGTAATTATACATACCACAAGAAGCTTGAACGCAAAGTCTCGCCATCCACTAAAACTAATACGGTAAGTTATCACTTGGTATGCCCTCCATTTCAACCGGTTCTTTGTATTTCTCGACTATCAATCCGTGCGCGACCGATCGGCGTTCCATATCTTCGGTTCCGGAACCACCAGGAAACAGAATACAAATGTCAGCGTTTTGTGCCATTCTCTCGTTTCGCTGCGGACCGGCAACAGAATTATATTTTTCACCGGTATTTCGGCGTGTTTTTATAACCGCACCTTCGACGGTAAGGTCCGACCACTTCGCCTGATATATCATGCCGTGAATGCCATGCGACTTTGCAAATTCGAGCCCGAGAGCGTCTGCACCGGGCGCGCCGCCGCAAAGCACGAAATCAACCTGGTGTTTTGCGAACATGATAGTCAAGTACCATTCAGCGTGTTTTCTTATTTCATTATCGGGAAGATATAGCCTGTTTTGCGCGAACGACCAGCAGAAATTCCTCCCGCCGGCGACAATAGCACGACTCATATCGCTCTCCTTAATTTTATCACGATGTGATTGTCAGCTTGGGTCGAAATATCATCGATTACATAATTCGTCGAGTTGATAAACAACATCTGGAATACGGAATAGTTATTATATCCCTTGATTCTCGCGATAACGGTTTTATCGAACCCGATAAATAGAATATCTTGCATTTATGCCTCTTTTTGGCGAGAAGGATTCTGACCTTCGGAATTACGGATTCAAAGTCCGATGCATTACCACTTTGCTACCGCCAATGCCCTGAGATGGATTTGAACCACCGATCTTCTGCTTATCAGGCAGATGCTTTAACCAACTGAGCTATCAGGGCAATCTCGCGTATCGCCAACGGCGGCGCGAGTACTTGCTTATAACCATGCGTTTTTAACGGGCAACTGCAAAACCGTGTTATTACCGACTCATGCGAATCGATACTGTAAATATATATATGATTGATTATATTGTCAACATAAATAACGCATAGATTATTAACGTAATGAAAATAAAGAACATATGTCTTATTTTATTGACGTATTTGACATAATGTGAGACAATACAGCGTCGAAAAAGGAGACAATATGGCAGGAACAAGATCAGAAGGAGAGATAGTTGTCGAATACTTGAAAACATATCCCTCGTCACCTTCCAGAACAATCGCTCGAGTTCTTTGTGCGAATTATCCAGAAATCTTCAACGACCTCGAAAAAACAAGAGGGCGCGTCAGGTATTACAGGGGGGCAAACGGATCTTCTGCAAGAAGAGATGCGTTCGAAACCTTCCCGCGCATTATTCTTCCGGAGCCGGTAGAGGAACTATTCAAGATAATCGACATTTCAGGATGCCTTCCAATGATGGTTTCGGCAGACTGGCACATTCCGTATCACGACGAGGATGCGCTTGAATACTTCATGGAGCGAACGACGATCGTAAAGCCGAAAACGATATTGCTGGACGGTGATATCTTCGACTTCTATCAATGTTCAAAATTCGAACGCGACCCGAGGGCAAGGGGTCTGGAATACGAAATTAATTGCGGCTGCGCTGCGCTGAAAGAATTACGCCGGCTGAACCCGGATGCTCGCATTATCCTAAAGTACGGTAACCACGACGAACGATACGACCTGGATCTCGCAAGAAAGGCACCTGAATATTTCAAAATAGCAGATATCCGACTTGACTCACTTCTGAAAAGCAAATTACCTGATGAAAACATTGAAATCGTAAAAGACAAATGTATCCTTCATTTTCACGGACTCACGATTATCCACGGACACGAATATATCGCAGGTCCTTTTGGTGGCGGCGTCAATCCGGCTCGAGGGTTATTCAATCGGGCAAAATCCTCCGCAATGGCCGCGCACAACCATCAAACGAGCGAGCATACCGAACCGACGATAACCGGCGAGATAATCACCGACTGGTCGATTGGCTGCCTTTGTGGTCTTCATCCCCAATACGCACCGCTCAATAAATGGAATCACGGATGGGCGGAGATAGAGCCTGACGGCGATATGTTCCGTGTATACAACCGAAAACTCATAAATTACAGGATGGTGTAAAGAAAATGGAAGAAGGAGTAAAATTCGACAAGGAAAAGACACGGCAAGATCTCGTTCCGGCTTTCGCGCAGGAACAATTCGCGAAGGTGCTGACATTCGGAGCAAAGAAATACGCTCCGCATAACTGGGAAAACGGAATGAAGTGGTCCAGGATAATCGGCGCAATTCTGCGTCATACGTTCGCGATCCTGCGCGGAGAAGATTACGATCCCGAAACCGGATTGCTTCACTCGGCACATATTATGTGCGAAGCAAGTTTTCTCACCGAGTACTATCGCATCTATCCGCAAGGAGACGATCGTGAACTGAAGGTAATGAAACCGGTAAAGATCGGTCTCGATATCGATGACGTTTTGTCTGACTTCTGCCCTGCGTTCTGCAAAAGATTCTACCTCAAGCCGTTTCCGGAATCCTGGACATTCGACCGAAACATTGGAGAGAAATTCAACACACTGAAAAAAGAAAAGTCGTTCTGGCTGAGTATCCCCAGGAAAACAGATCCTTCGACAATCCCATTCGAGCCGACCTGCTACATAACATCCCGAAGCATACCGAAAGAATGGACCGAACGATGGCTCGACAAGAACGGATTCCCTCCGGTTCCTGTTTACCAAGTCGGTATCGACGGATCGAAAGTCGAGATCGCAAAAAATGCCGGAATTGAAATGTTTATTGATGATCGGTATGAAAATTTCGTTGAGCTTACTGCTGCCGGAATTTTCACTTACCTATTCGACGCGCCGCACAACCAAAGATACGACGTAGGACACAGAAGAATAAAAAGCCTGTCAGAGATATTCTCGAACAACCGGTAAAATACAACGGCACTTACTTCCGGATTGATTGTAAGTGCCGTTGTATCACCGCGAACAACTTGCTTATTCTGGCAGTTGTTACTCTTCGTAATTATCCCAAAAAGCATCTTTGTTTATTTCGTCCCGACAAGACTGACATACTGATTTCTCGTAATTACCGTGATCGTAACCATCAACAAGGTCGGTGTCCGTTCCGTCTTCATTGATTGGTTTACCGCAATGTCCGCAACAATATTTTATCATTTCGTCACCATTCTTACCAGACATCTTCTGAAATCAAATACGCCATGTGCGGAATTTCTTTGTTCTTCTTCTGAGTAGTTACGCACCGAGCTGTCTTTATGATCGAGAAACTGCTCCCAAAGAGCTTCTTCGTATTCTGCATAGTCAGAGAGCGTATATGACTCAGACGTATTGCCATCATAAATTCTCACGATCGAACCTTCATCGTTCACATTCGTGACAAGCTTTTTGCTTGACGGCTCCCAGAAATACGGAAACGCCTGACCGTTGTTATCCTGGAGCTGAAGCTCCTTTGATAACGCCATCAGTGTCTCGTAATCTTCGTCTGATACTTCGATTGTTTTCATAATTGCCTCCTGGACCAGAGTTTGTTAAAACGAAAGCGACTTGAGTTCGAGCCGAAGCTGGTAGTATGCCTCGATCGGAACCAGCGCGGTGCATGATTCGGAAGGAAGGAATTCAACCGCCTCAGGAAAAACCTCGGCGACCTGCTTTGATGTCGAGCAAGAACTGAGTACGAGCAGGATCTTCGAGTTTAATGAGTCGATCTTCTCGGCGTACTCGTCGATTTGTTTTTTTCATTTCGACGGCGGTATCATTTCTCGGTAACTCGAAATGCGACATCGGGCACGGAAGGTGTTCTCCGGAGAAGTCGACCATAATACATCCTTCACGACCATAAAACCTTCCGTCAGTTCCGGCAAACATGACATCATTCGATGTTTCGAAATATCCTGGATACTCCTTGAATGTTTTCAGCACTGAGTCAGGTATCGAGGAGAATGCCTGCATTTTTGTGAATGACTCCAGTGCATTCCGTAGCTCGTCCAGGTTTGCCCGAGGATAGTATTTTTCAACCATCATTTCCGTCATTGTCTCCCGCATTGCCTTTGTCAATTTCATTATTCCTTCCTTTCGGCACTTTCCGATAATTCAATAATAGCAATACGCTACCGTATTGTCAACACAAAAACGTGTTTCAAATTTTTACAACCAGTTCGTTTCCGTGCGGATAAAAGACATACAGGTTGCGAAATGTCTTCCGGGTAATCTCCGCTGCATTCTCGCTATACCACGGCGGAACGTAATTACAAATCGCAAACGTTTCGTCGAGGTTGAGCGCAAGGAATTCAGGTGTTTTTATGAACATCCCGATAGTCTGTCTGACTGAATGACATCTCTTCCCGAACTCAAAGCGTAATACTTCGTCCGGAGCGACGCCGTAATACGCATTGTGGTTCTGGAAGTAATACGACTGCGGCTGGTACGCACATCCAACGTCAATAATAGTGAAATGTTGCGGAATAATAGCGGATAGATGCTTGTAATCGGTTACAAACCCGAGAAACTGAGGAACTATATCAGCGCCGAACTCGTACATTTCTTCAAACGACAATCGCACCGAGTGCGGCGTATGTTCCCAGATATCGAGCGAGTCGATTTCGTTTTCGTCGGGCTCGGTCATTTTAACGACTCCAGCCATTCTTCCGGCGTTTTATGACCATCCACGGAAAGCGCATAGTGAACGCATCCTTCAGGGAATATGCCTTCCTGCTTATCCAACAGATCGTCTCTCATCTTTTTTAAAAGACTTTCGCACGTTTTGCAGATGTATACCATCCCGATGTCTCCATCGAAAACGTTCACTTGAACAATCATTTCCGTTCCGACCGGAAACAACCTTTCGCACGCGAAACACGAATTGATCTTCCGGGTTTTTACAGAATTTTCAGAAATTACAGTGCAGCTCATGATTGCCTCCAGCGTACAAAAAAAGCACGGCGCTACGATTTCGAGTAACGCCGTGACACAGGTGTTACTCTGCCTTAGGCTTGAGATACTTGATACCTTCTGACGCGAGGTTCTTCCTTGCTTCAACGATCGCATCGACAACCATTTTCGCGGCGATATTCAGATCGTCGTCGCGAGCGGTCGCCTCGAGCTTGAAAAATCCATTCGCGTCCTGTTCAACATTGATGCGAACCTTCGGTTCCTGTAATTCTTTCTCGTCCATAAAAACTCCTTGTCTACGTGATAGATATAAAATACTGCTTTTATTTATATTGTCAACAAAATTACGGTACTTCAAATTCCGGAAGCGCATCAAGCTCTGTTTGACTCATTTCCTTTGTTGTTATGGTTATTTTTGTTCCAACTGCATTCTCTTTCATTTCAACGGCAATGGCAACTAAAACGTTTTCGATACTTCCGTCAATGTAAGTGTTCGATCCTTCGTAAAATTGAACCTGGAAAACCTTAATGATTTACCTATACGGATATGGTACTAACAACGTATTGTATTGTCAATAGAAATCAATGTAAATTGCCGGACGGCTTACCTTGCCGCAGACCCGCCCCATGTACAAAAAATTGCAAAAACTAGATCATCTGGTTTTTATAATTACATTACCTGGATAGCGCGTATTTCTTTTTTATTATGTATTTATTTTCTTTTCTGCTATTGACAATACGCTACAACAATTGTATTATTAATTATAGATACGAACTAAATCGTGTCGATGATTGGAGGCAATCAATGAGTAAAGACAAAGAACTGACAGAGGCTTGCAAGGCGTTCAAGCGCGCATACAACGCACGTGTCGAACAGGATGCACGGATTCTCAAGGAGAAGGGCCGTACTATGATGATCGTCAATCGTGAGCGCGCTACACGCGATATCATAACGATTCCTGCAGACGGGTACTTTCACGGGACGCGTATAGCATGATGCGATTCCATGGTGCATGGTTTGCGCGTATTGACGGCTCTAACGTTTATCTATCGACTGACATTCATAGGGCTATCGTTCTCTATGATATTTTCACAAGCGACATATTAACAAGAGGCAATAAATGAAATTTAATCACGATCATTCAATCGATTACGCAATCGCGTTAACCAACAAAAATACCGGCGACAAAGAGGGCCGCATACTCGGCTATTATACCGGTACTGCCTTCCATGCTTTTATCGAATTGTATTCTAGCAATTCATTCGACAGTGTGTATCATTCTGGTTCTGGCTCGGCTGGCGGCTATGGATATGACAAAGAGTCAAGCGCAATCGCAGATGCATTGCACACTTGCGGGATTGCAACAAAAGATCCCGAAGATCCTCGTCTGTCATCAAGCGCCGCTCATTTCACTGGCCGTTACTACAATGATTCTGATGTTGATTGCATCTGTAAACAAAAGAAGATAATCCCAGTGTATGCGGCAACAGGCAATCAAGAATATGCGTTCAGCATCTTCTTTAATTTCTTATCGGTGAAGGGGTGACGTATGGCGTACTGTAAATACATTCCAACCTACGTTGCATTCGACGGGCATGTATGCTATTCGCAGGACGAACTACGGGCATACGTGGCAGACAAGGCACAAATATATATTGACGAGTTTGTATGCAAGGCGACGGGTGAAGGCGGAACGCTGATACACGCCGACCGCGTGGCAATCGTTTGCTCAATGGCGGGCGGTATCAGAAGCCTTGAATATTTTGTCGACGGCCTGTACGAAATCGTACACGGTGACGGAAAACACGAGAACGAAAAGGGGCCTGAAGATGATTAAAACAATTGACATTATCGCGAAGGAATGGCGCGACAAAGTAAACGGAAATTCCTACTTTTCGGCGCGTATCATCATCGATCTTGACGCACGGGGTAACGGAAAAACGTACTATATCCCGTATGAATACGGCTATGGTACATACTACTTGCAAGCGTCTGCAAAGATGCTCGTCGGAACAGAACTATTGCCCGATTTTGCATTAAGTTGCCTATACGGTTATTGCCGTGATAACAATATCGTATTGCGTCATGGAATTACTCACGATTGCAAAAAAGCGGAAGTTACCGCATGGGGTCAACCGTGATACGCCTTATTCAATACCTTCATAGTCGTCATTGGTATAACAAAATAGAAAAGCGTATCGGTTGCAATTAGCCATAATGCCCTGTTAACCCAGGGCGGCTATTTATCCGGTTTCAAGCTAGACCGGATAAACGGCCCGTATAGGCTGACAACTTTTTCTGGAGGCAGAAAATGAAAACAGTAGCAAGGAATCTTTACACGATTACAGAATTGAAAGAACAGTTTCCGGCAACCTACAAAAAGGTTATCGAGGAAAATCGCCATCGGGAAACTGACGGAATCGAGTGGTATGAATACGTTTATGATGACACGAAAACGCTACTCGCATTTTGCGGATTTTATGATATCGATATCCGTTTTTCCGGCTTCTGGTCTCAAGGTGACGGCGCGAGTTTTGCCGGAAAATTCAACTCGTCATCAATCGATATTTCAGCGCTTAAAGAATACGCGCCGAACGATGTAAACTTCACTCGCCTTGCTGAATTCCTGAAAGAAAAATGCACGCCTTACGGCAATGTGACTTTCAATCTTGAAAGAACACAATACGTCCACTATGTTCATGCAAATACTATCACACTTGAATCAATGGAGTGTGAACCGGAAAATGAAACCGCATGGGATAATTTGCGCGGTGATTTTATCATGCAAGCCCGTTCGATTATGAGCGTCATCTATTCGACGCTTGAAGAAGCGTATAACGCACTTACGACTGACGATGCAATCGAAGAGGCGCTTGACGCGAATGATATGTACTTCGATGAATACGGAGTGTCAGAATGAACGCGACAAAATACCAGACGCCGGAAAATCCGGCTCTTGCTACTCGTCGCGAATTGTCGGCGAGCTATTCAACGCAAGAACTTTTTGACGGCAACTTGGTTTGCGCTGACAAGATAACAGAGCGGTTTCTTTTCATCGCGCAAAAAGTAATTTGCAAGAGGGGCGAGAAATGAATGCAGTATATGTTCCGAGATTCAGCGAACCGTTAACATGCAAGGTATTGGCGGAAGAAAATCGTGAAAATACATACAAGCAATACAAGATAAAACTTACAGCAAGGCATTTATTAGATCAGTCGAAACCGCACGCGTACCGCTTCGGAGAAATACTATTCGTTCCCGGGTGTGATATATTCGATCGTTGCCGTTTTATAAAATCCGGCGGAGCTACGTATGCAAGCGGCAGAAAGTGGCTCGAGAAATTCAATGGAGAAACAAAGTAAATGAATGATGAAGAATTCGCCGGTATCGTAATGTGCGGCATTTTGGCGTTCGCGGTTATCGTATTGATGATCGCATATTTTAACGGAGTGAGGTAACGAAAATGGGAAAGATAGCCGGTTCAGTAAATGAAAAGATTTTCAGAATGATAGAACGGGGAAAGGCGGGAAATGCAGGTCGTATCGATAGAGTAGAAAACAAATCAGCATGGATATCGTGTATCTTGCATGATACGGTATACGCCGAAATACACGATACGAAAATAATGCTCGGCGTATACGGCGGAAGTTGGCAAACCGCGACGACAAAGCAGAGGATCAACGCAATCGCAAAGTACTACAACCTTCCGGAAGTTAAACAGAAAAACTTCATCTGGTTATGGACTGACGGCGTTGAATATACCGGCGTACGCGAATTTCAAAGAATTAAGTAACGAATAGAAAACATATTTCTTTCTGTTCATTCAAACCACGTCGAAAGGCGTGGTTTTTTCTTGCCTTTCGCGCAATATATGAGTAATATATATGCGCTATAAAAGCCAATCGTGACGATGGATAGCGCAAAGGGTTTACCATGCGCGATATCGAAACGGCGAATAAATCAGTACTAGAAAACCTTATCAGACGAAACCCTGAACTCTTTACAGAAGACCCCGCAAACGTGCCGTGTAGTGACACGTCCGGCGCTTCCGGGGCTTGCCTAGACGACAATACGATACGACAGGGCACGATTCTTGACAGCATACCCACTGATGACGATATACCGACGATCGAACAGGCAGGACGGGAAACGAAAACCTCAATCGAACGGCAAACATAGGGGTGTTCTGAATGGTAAGGCTCGCGGGTAGGCGTTCTGATCCTTGATGGTGCAGCTCCGGACTTCCGGGGCTGTTTTTTTTATGCCTCGAGAGATTTCCAGGAAAATTGAAAAGACCTGTTTTGATTAGGCCCTTTAAGGGGCCCCTCCAGGAAAATACCCTTATAACCAGACGACAAAAAAGGCGATTGATCCGGAAAGACCAACCGCCACCACAGGAGAAGGCAACACGTTTTGCAGCCGTGATGCCTCGATGAACAGAAAAGAGTGTCATAGCATTATCGTGATTTGTGTTAACAGAAACTAACCATATTGTCAACATATTAAAATAAAAACCAGCCACAAATAAAAAGCCTTCGTCCCAGGGAGGCAGTCCGGGGCGAAGGCTAATGGAAAAGAAGGGTTGCGTAAACAACAAAGTAAATATACGAATAGTTGCGAATAATGTCAAGAACAATCGAAATAAATCAATTCCGAGTCGGTTTTATCCGGTATTTGTACGGTCAAAGACGGTGCCAGGACGGTCAAGGTGTATGATATTTCATACAGTTGCTCTACAAAGTGTATACTTTTAGATACACCTACCTGTATCCTTTTGTGCAACAACGTCTATTGAATAAAACTTGAACAGTGTTCAAGGTCTGGAAACACGTTCTGATTACGAAGGCAACCGGTTGCCAACAATCCATAGATTTAAGGCAACCGGTTGCCTTGGGTAATTTTTACCCATTCAGTCCACTTTCTCGAAGTAAACCAACTTCCCTTCCGGCGTTGCTCTTCGCTTCCTCCCATATCCCCGGTCCGTCCTTGGTGACTTTTTCCGCCGTCCAGCTTCTTGCGTCAAGCAGCTAGCTCGCAAGGTCCCGCTCAAGCGTTGAGTAAGCAGCTTCAGCGCAAATTCCCTCAAGTTGTTCATCGCTGAATGTCATATCTTTACGCCTCCCTTCAGTCCCGTTGTGAAGCAGACAATTCCTACGGCTTCACTGTTAATTTTCGTTGAAAGGTATCCGATCTTGAGGTCATCAAGAACCTGGAGAACGAGCGCTACGCAGTGATTCTGCACGAAGAATCGCTTCGTCTCGCTCAATCCTGCGATTACCGCCGTATTCACCCCTTCGGCGATGGTCTCGATCGTGTCGTATTCCATGATTTCTCCTTTTCAAATAACACCCGATAGATGCATTATTTCGTTCACCAAAACGCTACATCATCAAGTTACTCAAAAAATCACCACAAGTAAAGCTTAACCGGTACAATTCCTGCGTTATTCTTCAACTTCAGGGGTTTCCGGCTCGTTGTCTTGACCGCCTTTTGCTTTCTCTGTCAAATACTGGGAAATTCCACAGGTTTTCGAGTTGCAAGCCGACTTCTGGAGTCCGTTGCGGCACCAAAGGCAGTATTCTTTGAGGCGAATGGTTCGCGAGATGCCCCGGACTGGCTTGAGGAGATTGTACAATGGGCATCCTGGATACTGGCAGCCGGTGAAGCGCTTCTGGTTCTCGCCTGAGCAGTCCATGCAGCGGATGCGAATAGCGTCTTTGGCGGTCATGCTATGTGTCCTGGCCTGAGATCTTGTCGAATGTTATCTTGTGTTATCGTGATATCTCTTGCCTGGATGAAATCCTCGAACGTCTCAACTTCCTGCCAGTCGTTTTGAATACCAGCTTTCTCGAGCTTATCCTGCGACTCTCTGAACACTTTGTACGCGATACGTGCATCAGTTCCGGTAATCTGCTGACTGGTCGGAAATAGCATGTTGATGTTTGATCTTGTGTTCCGGTCGTATATTGGCATGTTGAGTAATTCTTTCGGAATCATTCTGTTACCGCCTTTTCTCCCCAGGAGATCATGTATGAGGTTTTTTTGTCGGACTCGGGAAATGCTTCAACAACAAACCCCTCGTTTTCGAGATACGCTCGCACAGCCGGCGTTACCCCTTCGGTGTCGAGGTAAAACAGTCCCTGCCCTGCAGTATCCAGTATTTTGTCCGTCAACCCGCTCTTGTCCGCTTCAGCAGACCCGAACATGATCGCTTTGTCGCGAGCAGCGTCAGATAGTTTATGAACCTTGTGCTGTTCAACCCACCTGAAGCCGCCATTGCACGGCGCAACCTTGAAGAGTTCTCCGCAGAGTTTTTCGTTGTTGTTGCCATCGCACCCGTTACAGGTCTGCGTATTGTTTCGCATGACACGAACATAGGTAACGCCGTTGATGATTGCTGCGGTCATTCTTTTGCCTCGATTCCGACCGGTGATCCGTCGGCGAACGTGTAGTCTCGCAACATGCCGGCGGCGGTAATTGTGTCGTTGAATATGAGTTGACTGTCTTCGTACGACAGGCTAAGTATCATTCTTGTAACGTTTAAAAACTTGCTGATGATCTTCGAGCCAAGAATGTTTGCACGGTCTCTTTCCGCTTCGTCGATCGTTTTGTACGGTCGGTATTTCGGTGACGGTGCGACTTTGGGGAACGGAGTGATGCGGTAGTAACAACCGTCTGTAGCAATGTATCCCTCGGCACAATCAAACCAACCATGCGATCCGTCCAGAAGACACTCGATTTTGCTTCCTTGTGCGCCGGCAATCACGAACGGCAGTATGCGCAGGCATTCTTTCTGGAAGTCGGTGCCGACTCCAGGCATACGTTTGGTGAGCGCGGTGACCAAGCGTGATTCGAGTTCGTCGATATTGTCTGTCGATAAATTGTTCGTGTCGACCGCCTTGATTGCGGAGTCTTCCTTGGACTGGTATTTCGGAAGGTCTCTTACCTCCGACGATTTGAGAATTAACTTATCTCCCAGTGGTTTTTCGAACCACGCCAGAACTCCATCTTCGGCGAATACGAGCAGGTATCTTGAGTTGTTCACGTTAACCGGAAGACTCATTCGGTCCGTGTACCCCTTCTTTCGCAGCTCTGTAATCAGCCCTTCGTTTAAAATTCCTGAACAATCAACATAAAACATAATTGCCTCCTTGTGACAATATACTACATAAGTAATACAAACGTCAATGTTTATCTTTGTCGTATACGCCTTTTGGTCGATCGAAAAACTTTACGGTATCGCTCTTGAATAGGAGCTTCGCGATTCCCTTTCCGCCGTTTCGCCCTTTCGCGCACTGAACGTCGGTGTCGGTGTCGTTGTTCTCTTCGTTGCGATCACGGTGCATGAGCCAGATCTGATCGGCGTCCTGCTCGACCGACCCCGAGCCCCGGAGGTCGGCGATCGTCGGTCGCGCTTCTTTGTGCTTCGTTGCCTCGGCATCGCGACCAAGTTGCGCGAGTGCGATGACGGTGCATTTCATGCGGCGCTGGAATCGCTGGAACTTCTTTGAGATCTTCGTCATCTTCTGGAAGTCCTGTAGGCGATCAGCATCTTTGATGTCGATGATGCTCATGTGGTCGAATATCACGACTTGCACCTGTTTCTTTCGGATCATGTACCGCGCCTTCGCGAGCATTTCGTCGATGTCGTATGTTGAGTCACAGAAATAAAACGGAAGGTGCGAGAGTGGTGATCCTTTGCTTGTCGTATAAAGCCTGGACGCGGCGTCCTGAATGCTTTGGAAGTCGCTAATTTTCATGAAACCGGATTGGAGCTTTTCAGCTGACACTCCTGACTCGGCGGAGAGCATACGCATGACGAGGTCGATATCACGCTGCTCGAGACAGAACATCAATACGCCGATATCCTGCATGGCGAGGTTGAGCCCGATCTGGGCAGCAAGAGCAGACTTGCCGATCGAAGGTCGAGCGCCGATGACGATGTACTCTTTCCTGATTCCACCCATGCGCTCGTTTATCTCGTCGAACTTCGAATCGAATCCGACGATGTTGCTTTTTCGCTTGAAGGCAACTTCCATCTCGGCAAGAACCGGAGCAATGAGTGTGTGAAGCTGCGAGATCCCTTTGCCTCCCGTCTTGTCCATCAAATCTTGCAGTTCGTCAGAAATACTAGAGAGCGATTCGATGATGTCGGACCCAGGAGTCTTCTCCAGTGCGGTCCGGAGAATTGACTTGAACTGGAAGTCGATCGAGAGGTCACGAATCTTATGGGCATATTTTTCCCAGTTGCTGCCATTACGGACCCGATCGTATGATTCGCATATGAGCTGAGTGAGTTTTTGATCGGTGCGGAAATTGATAATCTCCTGGTCTATCGAGACGCCTTCGTCGTTGAGATCGATGATCGCTTGCAGGACAAGTCGCGTTCGCTCTGACGAGAAGTCTTCCGGAACGAGAATGTCGGCAACGTCGACGATTATCGACGTGTCGTGCATCATGCATCCAAGAAGGTCTTTTTCGAGTTCAATGTTTGTAGCCATGTGGTGCCTCCAAGATTCAGTGTAGAGCGATTAGTATTCAGTTCCGTCGCGGTTCCAGGTAGTCCGGCATTCAGGGCATCCACGCTTTCCGGAGAATACCGCAATGAGGGGGACATGACAGGTCGGACACTCTACCGGGAATTTGTCAGGAGTATCGCCGCATTCAGCCGGAACACCTAAGTCAGGAGTTGAATCGTCATATTCGCGGTCAAGGCCTTTTGCCATGAAATTAGCGAATGAACGATAGCGGTATGCTTTGTCGCTACCAGGAAGCGCCACAGCGTACTCGTCGATCTTTTTGCAGATTTCTTCGAAGGTTCGGTTTTTGCAGGCATTGTCATAAGTTGACACAATTTCTTGTTTTGTCGACATGGAAATAAAGTGAGAGGTTTTGATAAGTCCCTTCGAGTTCCAGTAGTCGATAATGCGATTCATCGTCGAATCGAGAAGAGAAGTTCCGAAGGTGGGAACGAGGGGTGGTGTTTTTTGCACGTCGGGAGGGAAAATATCGTCGTCGAAGTCGGGCGGAATCGCCGCGAGCTCTTCTCTTTTTCTCTTCTCTTCTTGTTCTTGTTCTTGTTCTTGTTCTGTATTCGGCGATGGCTTTGGCAAAGCCTTTAGAATATCTTCGCCAAAGACTTCGTCAAAGGCTTTAAGAAAGGCTTCGGAAAGCATGTTGTCTGTCTGTATAGACTTGCGCGTTTTGACTAGGGTAATTTTATCCTCGATAGACTTGCGCATTGATGCTATAGCGGTGAAGTATAGAGGACATTTCGGAAGTGATCGAACAGAATTTTGCCACGACCTGATGACGTTTGGAGACGCAGGCATGTTATATTTTAGTGCGTTGGGTATCCAAATTAGCCGTTCCTTCGGTGACTCTTGAAGTAAGCCTTCGGCTAAGACTTCCCGAAAGGCTTCCCGAAAGGCTTTCGATTCCCAGCCGAGAGATTCGGCCAAAAAAGCGCGGCCGGCGACATACAAACCAGGGATGATTCCTACTTGCGGACCAGTCAAAAGATAGATCCAAAGGGATTGTCCGGACGGTTTTATTGGTGAAAGGTTCATGAATTTCTCGTCAGTCCAGAGTTGTTGCTCTATTTTTCTATATACTCCCATGCTCATTCCTCCACGAGTTTGATGCGAAAATCCGGCCTGAATGCCGTTTTGTGCGGGGTCTGAAGCGGGATTTCTGCCTCTCTCAAGAGTTTGTATAATGTAGTTTTGCTACAACCGAGGTGTTCTGCTGTGTTATTTGCGCCTTTTTCGTGATAAATTGCTATCAATTCTTTCCTTGTAATAAGTTTACTGTTCATATGATCTCCTCGTGTAGAATATAAAGCAAAGTAATTTGCAAGTCAAGTAAACAACATGACGATATAGATAAAAAAAGCGACCCCAGGAATAATCTTTCTGAAGCCGCTAAAGTATTATGGGAAATATATTCCCATCATTTCTTCTTGTGCATGAACTCTTCAAGACAACCTTCGTAAAACTCGCAATCCGTTTTACAGGGATTCGAGTTTCCTTCTTCGAGTTCGGCGATTGCGATATCGAATTCTTTTATTAACAGCCTTATCGGTTCACCCTGTTCGACGGTCGTACACGATTCAATCAAAGAGATAACAGATCGACCAGAAGTTAAAAGAAGTTTCATCTTCGGTAAATCAATAACACTGTGACGCTCGCTTGTCGTCGGACTGGTATCTGAATAGCAGTCAGTTTTTCCTTCCTCGTCGAACGCATCGCACGGATTGGGACAGTTTTTCCCGAGGCATTTTTTGACGTGCGCCGGCCGGCACTCGTCCATGCATGAGTCGCAAGGACATAGATCGTCCTTTGGGCATCCGCAATCATCACCACAAAGTCCATCGTATCCGTTATTTTCCAGATACTGATGGACAATTTCTTTTACGTTCACTGTCAGCCTCCAATTTCTTCGAGAGTTCTTTCGACGACATGCCGAGCGTCGGCAAGATCCATGCAGCGGCCGACTTCCTTTCCGTCGTTAAAGAAAACGACAGTCGGTACGTGCTGTATACCGAGCAATCTTGCTTTTTGAAATCCAGATTCATCGAGCGCGTTGACGAACGATCCAGGGATTCCACAATCAGCAAGGAATGATTTCATCGGTGGACAATTCGGACACGTCGGAAGGGTATAGAGTTCGAAGCGGATCATGATATTGCCTCCGCAGGAAGATGCTCTTTCACGCCTTTCGTTTCACTGAATACAATTCGCTGTTTGTATTCCGCCGACTTTCCTGGATTCCAGTTGCGAACCGAGCGATAGTATCCGACAATTCGAGCGTAGACTTCGCATCCGGTTCCGTGTACGTTTTCCAATTCGCCGCGGGTTTTCTCGATTTCCGCGTCGATCTCTGCAAGAGTTCTCATTTTTGATATCCTCCGTACTTTTCAGCCATTTGTTGGTTAACGAGAGTTTCTGCTTTCTCGCGAACATCCTCGATTGACACGACATCTTCGCGCTTCGGCGGCTCAACGATTCCAGCCTCCCAGTTGCGAATGGTATTGACGTGTACATTCATGAGAAGAGCATACTGCGGTATTGTTTTTCCGGAAAGGCCTCGACAACGCTTGATCCAGACAGAGAATTTCACTCCGTCGATGTATGTTGGTTCTTTCATTCAGAGCCACCCGTCTTGCATTTCGCGCACTCTTTTGCATGATATGCTTCGCATCTTTTTAGCTGAGCATTGAGAGACATAGGTCCAGAGATTCCGCTCGCAATCATTCTACGCGGCCCGGATTCAATGATTTCTTGAGCTTTTTTCGTGCACTGTTCATGGTATTCCTCGGCAGCTTTCTGGACAATTTGTGCGGCTTTTTCCAGACGGAACGAATGGCCAAAATCTTCATTATTATCTTCTACGCACTCGTCGTCGATTTCGTCTGCCGCATCCTGTGCTTCCTGGGCGTATGGGATGTCCACTGCCGGTTTTTCGATATCGGCAATAAGCGAATCTAGTCTCGCCATGCGTTCGTCAAGATCGCGGACTGGTTTTCTCTGCAGGATCATGTAAATAGCATCGTAAAGATACTTTTTCGCCTGCTCGATCTCGTTGATGCCGTTCATCGGCCGGCCTCGATCTCGAACAGCTTGTTTTTCATTTCATCGATAGTCGACTGGCGAAGCGCCTTTCTGTCGGCATAGATGAAATCAACGATCTTGTTTTTCATATCGTCAAACGCTTTGTTTGACATGTGAACCGAGTTTTCGCGAAGGGTGTCTTCTATTTCTGTCGAAACCCGCTCTGCATCAGTCTTTGCTTGTTCAAGAAATCTGTCTTCCATTGTCTTCTCCTTACTGACAATATAATACATATATTGTACCTTGTCTACGAAAACCATATTGTTGACATTATAATTTTAATGCGATATATTGTTACATAGACAACAAATAAAGGAGTTTTTATGGCCGATGTAAATCATGTCATATTGATCGGAAGATTGACTCGGGACGCGGAATTAAAGTACACGTCAGGCGGTATGGCGGTATGCAAGTTCGCCATCGCAGTCAACAAACGCCGGAAACAAGGCGAACAATGGGTCGAAGAAGTCAGCTTTTTCGATATAGTTTTATGGGGGAAGTCTGGCGAGGGCTTGAATCAGTATCTGGTTAAAGGAAAACAGGTTGCCGTTGAAGGCGAGCTGCACCAGAACCGTTGGGAAAAGGATGGACAGACTCAAAGTAAGGTCGAGATCGTGGCGAATAACGTCCAGCTTCTTGGCGGTGGTCAACAGCGCACTGAAGGTGAATCAGCTCCGATTCCGGACGACTCGACGCTCGCTGGAACGGGCGCGCCTGCCGACCAAAAAACACCGCCTGATATTCCCGATGATATTCTGTTTTAACAAGGAGCCTGCATGAGCGAAAGAACATGCCTTATGGTTAACATAGATCCGGATATGTTTTCAAAGGCTTCAAAATTGAGTATCAAATACCGGATTCCGTCGCCGAAGTGCAGCGAGAACGGATCTCCGTCGAATGTCGCCGGCCTTATTCGCATACTGCTATACCTTCAGATCAGACGGTATCGCGTGAAATGTGAATGGGTCGAACAGGTTCCGCCTTCGCTGAAATCGAAGCTTGAGGCATCCGGATTCCTCGCGCTCGAGTTCACGAAACGGAGAGAGCCGGTCGGCGCGGTCCATCGCCAGGTAAGATGCACCGACGAGTACAAGGCCTCGATCGAAGCATTGAGCGAAAATATCGGAATTACCTACGGACAGATCGTCCGTGAGTGTCTTAAATTCTCAATCGAAAAGTTATAGCTGGGATTCCGCAGTAAAATGCGGAATTGTTTTATTTATTCATTGACAATATAATAAGTAATAATTATATTGTCAGTTGGAGGAATTCATGACAAGAGAAGAATATGGAAAAGACAAGGCAGCAAAAATTGCCGCAAAGAAAAGGGTCATCGATCTTGTTCAGCCGGCTTGCGTTATGCCCGACATGTTCCGCGAGGAAATATCCGCATACGAAATAACCAAAGAAAGCCTGTGGGTTGATACCAAGGGCGGAATGGTCGCATTCGGCGGGGTGTATGACCGCGATACGAAGGAGTACATAAACAAGACGGTTATGCTCAATCCGACGTTCACGCAACTCGTCGCTACCGGCGCGGGAGTTACCGCCTGTGGTGAACCCGACATAGAAAAGCACAAATCGGTTTTCGATCTCATTATGCCGTCCGGATCGATTCGCAAGATTCCGTACACCTCACGCGTTGTTGGCCGAATTTCTTTCAAGCGCCTCACCCCGTCAGGAAGCCCGGAAACAAAGTTCTACAGCACCGAGATTGATGTCGATTCGCTTCTTAATGAAGCAATCGTCACCGAGCTTGAGAAGATCGGAACCAAGGACAAGTACAAGAAGGTCGATGGCGAGCCGCTTAAATACACCGAAGAGAACATAAAATACTCAACCGGCAGCGACTACAAGGACTCTCTCCAGAAATTCGACAAGCTGAACGAATTGGCAAAACATGCATACCAGAAAGTCGACACAAAGCTTCGGTCTCATGGAGCCGAGAAGTTCATCGGAATACCGAACATCACAGAGAACATGATTGGTGCGTTCATTTACGTATCCCGTATTTCATACAATACCAACGACCCAAAGATTGCACAGGCACTTGCCATTGGTGCGGTGCAGGATATTCTCGGAATCAGGGCTCCGAAACGCATTGTTGATGATGCGGTCCAGGATCTCGCCTCTGATGACATCGGCGCTGAGACTGCGACGAACGTAACAGAAGATACCATTCCTGGCGATACTGTTGAAGAGCCGGATGTCGAATCCGATACAAAACTCGCCGGCGAGTGTGTGCTGAAGATCGAGGAATGGTTGCGTTCCGGCGCGATAAAAGATCCGGTCGTTTCTGAATACCTCGAAAAAATCATCAGTTGCACTGTTTCTTCCGAGGTTCTTTCGTTCGCTCTTTCCGGAATAACCGCGATTGTCGCAGGAAAGTCGGAAGATGGATTCAAGGATATTCTTCGTTCGGCACAGAAAACGCCGGCTTTTCTTGTAAACGAAAAAGCGTCTGCGGCTGTTGGTGTTCTTATCGAGAACTTCAACCATGCATCGTTCACTTCGTATCTTTGCCAGGCTACAAAGAAGCTGTCTGAATAATCTGCTGATCGCGCATGTTAACTTCATGCGCGATCTTATGCTGAACAGCGGAATAAATGTTAGACCGACAAGGTCCAGCAAAACAAGTTTTGCCGATACATTGCGAAAGGAGGAAGAAATTAAAACCATATTGCATCTTTGTGCCGATTTAGGCAGCGATTCAAAATATTATCAACTCGATCCTAAATATAATGTCATTATGGTAGGTGAAAATATTGGAGTTGAAAACTTCACGCCACCGAAAAATGTGCATGGAATTATTGCTAATCCTGTCTGTACTGAGTTTTCTACGGCTAAAGGCTTTCACAAAGAAAATGACATTGAAAAAGGTATGTTTTTGGTTAAGCATTGCCAGAGAATTATTGAACTTGCAAATCCGGTTTGGTGGGTTATTGAGAACCCTGCAAATGGCTTGTTAAGGGAGTGTATCGGAAAACCAAAAGCAGTCTATCAACCTTGGCAATATGGCAGTCCGTGGACTAAAAAAACGGCTCTGTGGGGCAATTTTACCATGCCAGAACCGCTTTATACGGATTGGGAATATTGCCCTAAAAACCCTGCTTTATATGTTCGTCCCGGTAGACCGAAACCTGCTCTTGCTTTTTTGCATAAATCAGCGGTTAATCTTATACCAGAGATGCAATGGGCTAAAGATAAAATTAAATGCGATGCAGATATTAGATCAATGTGCAGCAATGGGTTTGCTAAGGCTTTTTACTTGGCAAATAAATAAGAAGCCTAACAACTGCTTCAACTCGACTCGCAGTAGCGTTTCGCAGGTTAAGCAAATGCTAGAACGACGGACAGCCGCCTTCAATAAATCGAAGGCGGACAAGTTGCGGTAAGAAAAAGGAGAAATCATGAAGAAAGCGTTTTTGATTATTGTGGTTTTCGTCGTTCTGCTTACCTCTTGCGTACCGAAAATAAAAGAAGGCGAAGTATACGACAAGGATTATAACCCGGCGCATACATCGGTAATTTTGATGCCAATTGTTCACTCGGCGGGTAAAACTACATTTACCACGCTTGTACCGATGTGTTTTATCTATCCCGAAGCTTGGTATATCAGCTATCGTGCGTTTAATGAAAAATCGCAAAAATGGGATACCGCCACCGTATGTGTAACTCATGAAGTTTATGACCTCGTGCAAATTGGTGGTTGGTACGAACGAACTGAAACCGATTTATACAAACAGCCGCGAGTAAGACAGAAAGATAAAGAGTAGCTAACAACTTCTTCAACCTGACTCAACGCGGTAGCTCGCGAGTTAAGCAAATGTTAGGACGACTCGCCACCGCCAAACAAGTTTAGCGGATGGTTCGCAAAAGGAGAAAGAGATGACTATCGGGTCAAAAGAGCATTACGAAATAATGAAACAATTCGAGCGCGATTTTAAGTATTTACCTTTAACAAAAGAGCAAGATAAAGATCTGTGGAAGATAGGTGCTGTTTACAAAAACGGACAAACTAAAGACCTTTTTAAGGCTTTTAGAATAGGTTATTATTTTGGTATAAAAACAATGGAGATGGAATTAAATGGATAATAATTACTTACAGATTGAATCAAGCCAAAGACAGCATAACGAATCGATGGAACACGAATGTAGGTATCGTTCCGCTCAGATTGCCGAAGAACTCGCTTTATTTTCGACTCTTAAACCTTCTATTCAAAAAGATGGAAACCAATGGTGTGTCCTGCTTGGAGGCAATTTACAAGAAGGAGTAGCTTCTTTTGGAAAATCACCTCTTGAAGCAATTCGCAATTTTAACGCCGAAATGAACAAAGAAGCCCAACAACTTATTCCACCTGACAAACAGTAGTTTGCAGGTTAAGCAAATGTTAGGACGACGGACAGCCGCATATCGGCTGCGCCAATACGCGGACAATCCGCGAAAGGAGAAAGAGGATGAATGCGTTAAACAGCATCTTGATTGAGGGCAATGTAATTGCCAAACCGGAAAAGCGCGAGACGCCAAACGGAACTACTGTGTGCGATTTTAAGATCGCGTCTTCGCTTTTCTATCGGCAAGATGAAACCACCGAGGAAGAAAAGTCTATTTTTGACATTGAGTCATGGGCTAATCTCGCTGAATCGTGTGCTGAACATTGTACCGAAGGTCGCGGGGTTCGTGTTGTTGGAAAGCTCAAGCAGTGCGAAGATGGCCGTATCAAAGTTGTCGCCGAACGCGTTGAGTTTAAGCCTCAGATAAAAAAGAGTTCCTAACAACTGCTTCAACTCGACTCGCGGCAATAATTTTATTGACAATACGATAATTTATTGCTATATTATATCCGGAGGCAATACATGTCATCGAAGCAAGCGCATATTCTTCCGATCGAAAAGTGTCGTGGTTTTGGATGCTGTTTTGAAGAATACTCGCAGGAAAAAAGCAAGATGGCCGAGTGCGGCAACAGGCCAATCGCATCAGTCGGAGGAAAGCTGATATGCGAAGTTCATATATCAGACGTTCTGGCGTATTCGCCGGCGCTGAATATGTACGACATTCCAATTACCGGACAGAAAGTCGGTGCTCGTATCGATTACAAGGAAGACATGCTGAAACTGTGTCGCCTTGAAGCAAAAAGGAGAGAAGGATACAAATGACAAGAATTATCCACTGCCCCGAGTTTCATTACTCGCTGGCAAATGCAGAGAACACGCTTTACGCAATGAATGAAGTTGCAAAAAATGCGCGATCGTTTATTGAAGCAGGCGACAAAGTGTACGTAATTTCGTCCGGAGATCTCCATGACCGGTCGCTACAGGCGACTGAACGCCAAGGGTTCCCGGCACTTATCGATGCCATTGCGAATATTGCGTCAAGCTGCACAAAGTTCATCATGATGTACGGGACCCGTTCGTCTCACGACATCGAGGGCTCGTACAAGGCGTATGAGTTTATTCCGAACGTAATCGTTCTTGACAGGTCGGAGAATACCTTTTTCGACACTCGCGTTGCTGTTTTTTCTTTCGAAGAACCGATGCCTTCGGAGTATTGCAACATTCCGGTTCTCGAATACACAGGAAGCCTTTCAGCAAAAGCCGCGAAGTTTTTCTTGAATGCAGGAAGCGCTCTCAAGATCATTATAGCTCACGGTACGGTTCTCTGCGAAGAGACTGCGAATGATGCATCTACGAAGTTTGGAACGGTCCATTTTACCGAAGAACAGTTTATTGACACCGGCGCAAACATGGTCCTGATCGGTCATCTTCATCATGGGTTTCGTCTGCACAATATTCTCGGAGGATATGCACACTCTCTTGCGCACATTTACAGCGACGATGGTTTCGTGCCTGACTTCATCGTTTACGGGATGGATGCAGAAGCAAACCTGAAATCAACCGAGCGCGTTACTCTCAAGCTTCCGGCGCGTTTTAACGTAAAGGTAAAGGCGACAAGAAGTTCAATCGACATCAATGACTCTTCGAAGAAAAAGATCGAGTCATTGATTTCTTCGGGTTCTTCGGTAAAAATAAAACCGAGGATCGAGATAGAGAAGCTTGCCAACACGACGATCGTTCGGACAACGATCATCGAAGAGCTGAAGAATATGTTTCCCGGAGCTTTTATTGACTACCCTGAAATAACTGAAATTCGCGAATCAGCCGCGAGAAACGTCGACATAAAGTCCGCGCAATCGTATCGAGCGCAGGCTAAAATGGTGTACCCTGACTGGACCGAGAAAGACTTCGAGGCTATGGATTGGCTCGAGCAAGAAGACCAGAAGGACGGAACCATCCCGAGTGACAAAATAATCACTCTCAAGTGGGTGGAGGTCACCGGATACAAGCCATTCAAGAACGGACTCGGGAAGGATTTAATCAGGATAGACTTCTCAAAGTACGGGAACTCTGTCGTCGGAATCGTTGCTCCCGGCGGAAGCGGTAAGTCTTCAACATCGGATCTCGTTTATCCTCACCCCGAATGCCTTTCACAGCCGGCAATGAAGACCGACCTGTTTGGCTTGCCTGAGTCGTCAGTCCGCCAGGGATTCGACGTAAACGGCGACACGGTTATCTGCGAGATAAAAGGAAACGCAGAAACAGGTAAATTCGTATATCTCTGTTCTGTTAACGGAGAGGAAAAGTGCAAAAAGGGAATCAAGGAGTACAAAGAACTCGTCAATTCGATCTTCGGTACTATCCACGAATACGCCCTGACGGTCGTTCGTACTCAATTTCGGTTTCCGCGTGTCATCGATGGAGTCGCGGCGAATCCTGACATAAAGTACTCGACGAACAAAGAGTTGAAGGATGCCTACAACTCGCTTATCGGAAACGACAAGACCGCAACTCAAAAGCGCTGCAAGGCGAAGGTTGACGAGATCAAGGCAAAGTCGACCGAACTATCAAGCAAGCTTTCGGGCATAAAAAGCTCAATCGAATCCATCTCCGCTGACGAAGTTGACGAACTGTCAGTTGCAAGCGCGATAGAAGCAGAATCAGAACGAATGTCTATCGCGAATAAAAACATCGAAGAAACCATTTCATCAATCGCGACAATTTCTGCAAACGTCGAGAAACGTGCCGAGGTAGAAAAGCGGTACAAGTCGGCGAGACTCGACCTTATCGATGCGGAAGAAAAGATCGACGTTAATTCAGTAAACACAAAGATTGTATTCCTTGAGGGGGAGTCAAAAAAGGTCGACGGGTACAAGGCTGAAATCGCTTCGATCCAGGATATCGAAACCAGGAATGAAGAAACCGCCAAAAAGAACTCCGCGAATCTTGCGGAGTATACGACGCTATTCTCCGCATGGTCAGAAAAGCGCAACGCGGTAATGAAAGACCGTGAAAGAATCACCACGGAAGCTAATGCTGAAAAGTCGGTACTTGAATCAGCGAGAACGGCAAAACATCGCCGCGAGGCTGAAATTGCACAGATAGAACAATGGCTTTCTTTGGTGAGGTCTTGCCCGAAGTGTGGATTCGTCGATCCGGCAACCGAATCACTGCGATCTGAGAAAACTACATCTCTTTACTCGCTAAAATTGGCGATAGTTGAAGATGATAAGGTAATCGCGGAGCTCGAGTCAAATATCGATGGATTCAAGAAAGAATACTTGATGTGCGTATTTACCGAAATCCAGCCCGAGAAGAAGCCAGAGATTGCAATGCTTCCGTGCGGAAATCGTCAGGCGATTCAGGACAAGATCGACGCGGCTCAAGCAGGCCTTGTAAAGATCGCAGAACTTCGTGCAAAGGTAGAAGCGGGTCAGAAAGAAGTCACTCGGCTGAAAGTAGAGGTTATTTCTCTCAAGGACGCACTCGATCTTATTCCGGACGTTTCAGAAGAACGGAATGCGCTGTTGCTGAAAAAGTCTGATCTCGAACATATGCGTTCTTTATGCCAGAAATCACTCGACGACCTTCGCTCGAAACTCGCGAAAGCAGAGCAGAACCGCGAAACACTCAAAAAGCTTCGCGCCGACGCAGCGTTGTGCGAATTTGACATTAATGCGGCAGAAAACGGATACAATGACTGGTCCCGGTACCAGAAAGCCTGGGGGAAAGACGGTATTCCTGCGCGGTTTATCGAGATCGAAGCACCGATTGTTGACTCCATCGCAAACGAAATGCTTGCACAGTTCTATCCACAATTGTACATCGAATCGAAGACATCGAGGATTGGCGCTGACGGAAAGGTTCTCGACGACTTCGATATCAAGATTTACAACACGCAAGAAGGAACCGAGCAGTCATTGTTCTCGATATCGGGAGAACAGTCAAACTTCGTACTTTCTGCGTTGTATTTCGCGTTCAGGCAGGCATACGAGCGCAACAAGCGTGTCAAGATAAACGTTTGCGTCGAAGACGAACCTGACTCAAATGTTGGCGTAGACAAGCAGGGAATGTTCTGCGATATGGTTCGGTATCAGCAGAGCATTGAGCGCCGGCAGCGATTGTATATATCCCATTCATCGGAAGTGCAATCAATTCTTGAGAATGTTATTTACCTTCAAGAACTGTGATTTTTCTTGACAATACTAATTGATGTTAGTATATTAAATAAGCGATCCGGTTTGCAGTGACAGAAACGAGTAATCGAGAAACACTTCAACCCGGATCACTCAAAAGACTGACTGTATAGTTGGTTAAATGTTTTTTATTTATTAACGGAGGCATGGTTCTTTTCATATTTTCAACAGGCACCGACTTGCCTGAGAGTTTTACCAGCATGTCGAACCTCTATGTTTGCGGCAGTTATGCCGAAGCACTCCGTCTGCAGATTTTTACCGAATCGGACAACAGGCAACGAGGCAAAGAAAAATAAAACCCGCAGCAATGCGGAAAAATATTATGGTGCATCGGTTTGATGAAAGGTTAAACCGATGCCTTGCTGGATTAGCTCAGTGGTAGAGCACACGGAGGACTATCTTAATTGGTTTTCCCGTCGCGCGGTCGTGGGTTCGAATCCCTCATCCAGCTCTATCCCGAAAGGGAAATTTATTTCAAGGAGCACGAATGAAAAAGATCTTTTACCTGATCTTGGTTATCGCCGCATTGTTTGTAGCGATTCCCGCGTTTGCAACAAACACCGGTCCGCCCGGAAACATTCTGGTTGCAAGCATGCCCTGTTTTTCTTCTCTGGACGCCGCGAATTTCGGCGGTATTGTACTCAATATCGATACTGTTCGGTATGAAGGGCAGAACCAGTTTAACGGTTTTGCACAGATTGAAAGCGCATACAATTTTGGAAACTCGCTTTCGTTAAAAAACATTGCAGTACACATCGGAAAATCAACCATGCTGGCCGGCCTCATGTCGTGCAAGGATAATGCACTGGTAAGCTACCTGAGGGCCAGTAAATATATGATTTCTTTTGATCTGCGTGACCGCAAACAGCCGATGCCGATGGATGAGACTTACTTCGCATAGCCAAATGTTTTTCAACCCGGACGGAAAATAACGTCCGGGTTTTTGTTTTTAGGAGGGCAAATGCAATTGCGACGACATCAGAAAGAAATGCAGGATATCTGCCGTGGAATAAAATCTGGTTCTGGCATAAAGAAGATACCGGTTGATGCCGGGCCCGGTGCCGGGAAAACATTCATGGCGATTATCGCGATGAATGAATTGATCGGTTCCGTTGTCGATCACGCGGTTGTCGTAACTCCAAGAACTAGTCTTAAAAACCAGTTCGAACGCGATTCGCTCGACGAATTAGTTTTCAACGGAAATATCCTTCGTGCAGCGGATAACAATCCTGATTTATTGCGCGGATGCCAAGCGTACTCAACGACATTTCAGGCAATTTCTGCGGACCCTGAATTGCACTACCGCGAAAATATCGGAACGAAATACCTGCTTATTATCGATGAAATGCAACATCTTCTCGACAACGCCGAATGGTGCGAGACACTGAAGCCGCTTATTTATAATGCGACGGTTGTTATTCAGATGACTGGTACGCTTGATGTGCAGCATGGATTTATTTACGGCATAGAATATGAAGACGGTGTCCCTGTAAAAAGAGACACTGCTGATACGAAATGGATTACATATTCAAGATCGCGGGCTCTCGAAGATGGCGCGATCCTTCCGGTCCAGTTTTTCCTTTTCGATTCTTCTGGATCATATGAAAAAGATGGATCTGTAACTGAATTTAACGAAATTGGCTACGATAAGGCCGCTCTGATGACGGCTATCAACTCCCAGGCTGCAGAATCGATAATCGACAAGTCTGTCTCGCACTGGCAACGATATTGTTCAGAGATTGGCGATTACTCACAGATACTTTTTGTTGATGCGAATATAAAAAATGCAAGAAGAACTTGTGAATACCTAAAACGTCTCGGGTTCGACGCCGGAATAGCAACTTCAGACGACGACGACTGCTCTGTTGTAATCGAGTCCTTTTGTTCCGGGAAGACAAAGATAATGTGTACCGTCGCTACTTCATATGAAGGATTGAATGCGCCGGCCTGTACTCATGTCGTATCGCTTACTCATATACGCTCAAAATCCTGGATTGCACAGATGATTGGCAGGTGCCAGCGAAACTACGGAAACAAGAAAAAAGGATATGTTTTCGGCGTAAATGACTGTTATATGCAGGAAATAGTTCGCGATATCCAAGCTGAGTGCATGAGGCCGACCAAGCCGAAGGTATCTGAAGATACAAGGAAGCCAAACCCGTTCGGAGAATCCGCTCCGAAGGTAAATCCGTTATACTCAAAGCTTGAATCATACCGAAATATATCAGATCATATAACGATATCGATGACCGAACGGTATCTGAGAAAAGAGATCGATGATGCGATAAAAATATACCTGGAAAATAAATCAAAAACGACAATAAATGGCGATCCAGTTATCATAAAGACGGCGAATATGAAAAGAATGTCTTTTATATGGAGAGCTGTGCGACTCGAGGTGAATTCCGGAAGAAATAATGAAGGAAAATTAGTCACGAAGCACGTTGAAGAAATGAGTATTTATGAATTAGAAAAGGCGCTCGAAATAATCGAGCGTCTTCCGTAGTTATTTTGACCTCGAAATTATTAGGCCAGCAACTACGCCACCAAGAATAACCAATCCGACTCCTTCGACTTTATTTATAAACTGAGCGGTTTTTAACGATTTCGATTGTTTCTGCAGCTCTTCGTTTAATTTCGTTAGCGCCGTCGATTCCTGAGTCGGCAAGCACTTCGAGTTTTCGTAGTCCGTCCTCTCTTTCAGAAAATCGTCTTTCTCGGTCTGTAAATTCCGCTTCTCTTTTTCTTGAGTACTCTGAAAAGATTCCTTCTCGCTCTGAAATTCTTTTCTCTCGTTCTCCAAGTTCAATTCCTCGTCTTGTAAAATACTCTTTTGTAAGCTCGACGATTCTGCTTGCTTCGTTGAAAGTAGAATTATCGCTTCCTGATTGTCGACTATCGACTGATCCTCTTGCGATAAATCCTGCGAAAAAGACGGCAGTAGCAATAGCGAAGCAAATGCCAATACGAATAATATTTTTCTGCACATTAAAACTCCCTCAGGCGTTAACCTGATATCTTTTCATATAACGAAACAAGTAACCCTACATCTCTCTCTTGCTCGATGCAGGATAGTTGTTCCTGTCTATGAGAGAGTCTGCAACCGCAGTAGTTCCTATAAGCGCAAGCCCCAACCCTGACAGTGCACCGAATCCGGTCCAGTCAGGACTATTCATTATTACGGATGAAAAGATTCCGTAAAAAACAGCAATAATTATAATCGGAACCCCGAGTATCATCTTTATCTCCGGCCTCCCGTTCGCGTCAGTAAAAACCTCTATTAAAAATTTTATCATATTACCTCCAGGAAAACCTTTCCAGCGGATAGTGCGTCTTGTATCATCTCTCCAAGCTCTCTTATTTGTTTTTCTGTTTCAGCTCGACCGCATCCAAGCGTGGTTCCGGACCATGAGCACCAATGAATCCAAAGACATCCGTCTTTTACGAATATGCCGGTTCCGTGATCGTATCCGCAATTTTTATCGAGAGCCCATATTTCAACGTCATGATCGGCGTTTGTTTTTATCTTAATAGGCCAGAAGTCTTTTTGCGTCGGGTCTTTTGAAACCTCTTCGACGGCATAGATTTCAAAAGTTCCTTTCGGGAATTTTCGCGGCATATACGGTTTATCAGTTTGAATACCGCTCACGATAGCGAAGACGACTTCTTTCTTTTCGTGAAGCCTGCGAATATATACGGGGTCGATCTCATTCCGAACATGACACCAAACACGGAAGTGTTTTCCGTTAAACTCGAGGTCTTCTTTATCTCTATTCCATGTTGCTTTCATATTGCTTTTGATTCCTCCTCTTTGCTTGCGAAGAACATTTTACGAATAAAGCTATCAGATTTTTCTTTTGCCTTATCCATTGAATCTATAGCCGACTTTGCCTCTCCGTTAACTCTCCCGTTTTTCAACGCAGCGAATAGTTCTTTTGTGGCATTGTCTTGAGCGTCGAGTCTTTCGAATTCATGAAGCTGAAGTGATCTCACTACTTTTATGTCAGATTGCATCTCGGGAATCTGTGAAATAATCTTTATGATCTTCTTGAATTTTGTAATCATCCAGGTAAGTACTCCTATGACTAAAAAAGACACTACTTCGGGAAGAACCGGAATAAGCCAACAAAAAAACTCTTTCATAATAAATACCACCTTTATATAATTATATCTAGTAGCGTATTTCGGGCCACGTAACCACTTCAGGGAAACCTGCTTGTTCTGGCATCGATCGATAATCCTCAAGTGCTTGAAGCAACGCTTTGTATGTATCCGCGCTATCAGTTGTCGTAACGCCAAGCGCCGACTGATTCCGGTACCGATCGATTCGATTTATTACCGGTTGCATGAGCGCGTTTCGTTTTGCCTTCAATTCTGCCGAAACGATCGCTATCCTATCAGCCTCAACCTCGTCTGATGTCTTTCCGGTGCACGTTATTTTCCTCATTCCTCAACCTCCAGCGTTTGATACTCACCCGTATACCACGATGCAAAATCACTGACGTAAAAGCGCGGAGCAGTTATATAAAGCTCGCCATTCTCTCGATGCGCTTCGGTTACCCTACTTAAAAGAGTATTTCCATCGATGTCCTTGACGGCGGTTTGTTCTCTGATGTCAGGAAAAGTTGAAATACATTTCGGTAAAGTTATCTCGTCGCAGTCGAAGGAAATCGTATCGTCGGAAACTTGCTTTATCAACGTTTTGGAATTGACGATTACATCGGGCGGAAGACGCTCGAAAGCACAGTGATTAAACTCAACTGGGATAAGTTTTATTTTCATTATGAAGCCCTCCAAATACCATATGTTTCCCAAGCCGAGTGTAGATTAGTTCCCAAATCTTGACCAAAAAAATAGTATATAGAAAAACTATTTACAGTTTGCTCTGATGTCGAACCTGCGGAAACATATACGGTTTCTTGTATTGGCTTTGATTGAAAGTATTTATTTGCATATGCTATTGGAATATTAATTATTGCCCGTCTGTAATAATCCGTCGTCCCATTTGAAAACCTATTTGTCTCTTGATTGAGTGATCCCCAAGAAGGTACCAAATCTCCTCGACAATACATACTGCCATCCGCAAGCTTTTCATAGCTTCCATTCGTATTACTCCCGCTCACAATCCCCGCGACAAATCGCCATTTACCGCTTTCCGTTTTCCGAATCGTCACTTCGTTCGGGTTAAGTGTTGATGCAACTTGAGCGCCGTGCGTTACAAAACTGGTTGAGCCTTCGACTGTTTCACTTCCAGAGGTTGCGAAGGTGATAGAGGCGGCAGAGGATACAGTGCGACTTATTATTACACCAGTTTGTAGGTCGAGTCCGGCCGGGACGGTTATAGTTACCGCGTTTGGTGTTGTTACGACGATACGTTCATCGCCTTCAGTGAGAGTTGCTGATGCAGAGATATAGCGAGTGCGACCGAAGGCGATTCGGGAGTACATTTCTTTGGTACGCTCTGCGATATTATCTAGAGAGCCATCTTGGTACACGATCCTTAAAGTACCGTCGGCTAGCTGGATATAGTCGGGATTATCAGAAAGTGCGGCATTTATAACAGTCTCGCTGCCCCACGCAGAAGTCGACATATTGTATATGCGTTCAACGATATATGCATCAGAAGAACGTTTATACGCGATCCTTAAAGTACCGTCGGCTAGCTGGATATAGGCGGGATTAGCAGAAAGTGCGGCATTTATAACAGTCTCGCTGCCCCACGCAGAAGTC
>Ga0302215_10000413_pt1 | contig 31367 bp, 16 predicted proteins | sample II_Fen_N3_1_FD_194580 | JGI IMG/M metagenome (GOLD analysis project Ga0302215, IMG submission 194580) | Peat permafrost microbial communities from Stordalen Mire near Abisko, Sweden - II_Fen_N3_1 | ecosystem: Environmental > Terrestrial > Soil > Wetlands > Permafrost | place: Sweden: Abisko... | reverse complement strand
AGCGTAAAATCAGGCTCTCAATGAATGGAATTGTGTCCGATCATATGACTCAAAACGGAATTCTTTACAAAAAAAATTATGGAGTCACCATCCCACGCATAAAAGAAATTGCCTCCGGCTATACTCCAAATCATGATTTGGCTCAACGACTATGGAATCTTCAGATTCGTGAAACAATGATCATGGCAACCCTCTTGGAGCCGGTTGAGGCATTCCCGCCCGAAACTGCCCAAAACTGGGTAGAAAGCTTTCATCATATTGAAATAATTGAACAAGCCTGTATGAATCTGTTCTGCAAGTTACCCTATGCCAATACACTTTGTTGCAAATGGGTCCGGTCAGACAACAGTTGGATACAGGTTACAGGGTTTATGCTGGCTGCACGGGTAGTCGGTTTATTTAATCAAAATGAAATAACTGATATCAGTAAAGAAGCCATACGGATATCCGATACAAATAATCTTCATCTCTATAAAGCTGTGGGCCTTTGCCTAAGCCGCTTTTGCCGTAAAGACAAAGAAACAGCCACTTACATTCTGAAAGAAATTACGGCTGTCTGCCGGGAATCATCAACGGCACAACAGTATATTTTAAATGAAGTGAAACAAGAAATATTATTTTTGAACATTTTATAGCAATGAATAGCGTAAAAAATCGTACTTTTGTTCGTCACATTTTTAATTGATGAAAGAAGAAAATTCATACGAAGTAATTAAAGAGGTTTTCACTGATTATCTCAAAAAGCATCATCATCGTAAAACACCTGAACGATATGCTATTTTGGAACATATTTTCTCCTATGAAGGACACTTTAATGCGGACATTCTGTTCAAAATAATGCAGAAAGAGTATCGTGTCAGCTTAGCAACCGTATACAACACCCTTGAACTTTTACTGGCATGTAAACTGATTATAAAACACCAGCTTGGTGGTCAGTTTGCCCAATACGAAAAAGCCTTCGGCAACAATACCCATCATCATTTGATTTGTACTAACTGTGGGAAAGTAAAGGAATTCTCCGACAAATCGCTGAGGATATCCATTCAATCACGCAAATTTGCTCATTTCTATACCTCGCATTATTCATTGTACTTATATGGATATTGCAGTAAATGTAAAGAATTACTCAAAATTCAATCTGATTTATTTTAATCCGAATTGAATATTACCTCATAAATATATTATTTTAAATACATGAAAGTAGATGTTCTATTAGGTCTTCAATGGGGAGACGAAGGAAAAGGAAAAGTAGTTGACGTACTTACCCCAAATTACGATCTAATTACGCGTTTTCAGGGTGGACCCAATGCCGGTCATACGTTAGAATTCGAAGGTAAGAAGTTTGTATTGCGGTCTATTCCTTCCGGAATTTTTCAGGGTGATAAAATAAACGTCATTGGCAACGGAGTCGTACTCGACCCTGCCTTGTTTAAAGCCGAAGTTGATGCCCTCGAACAATCAGGTCATCCATTAACCGATCGCTTAAAGATCTCAAAAAAAACACATTTGATATTACCTACCCACAGGTTACTGGATGCAGCCTACGAATCGGATAAGGGTAATTCTAAGATAGGTACTACCGGTAAAGGAATCGGTCCTGCGTATACAGATAAAATAAGCCGTAACGGGGTGCGTGTTGGTGATATTCTTCATAACTTCGAAGAAAAATACAATATAGCCATTGCCCGCCATATTAAGATACTAAAACAATACGATTTCGAATACAACCTGCCTGAACTAGAAAAAGCATGGTTCGAAGGAATTGAATGCATCAAACGTTTTGAACTGATCGATAGCGAACATTATATAAACAACGCCTTGAAAACAGGCAAAAAAGTATTAGCTGAAGGCGCTCAGGGAACGATGCTTGATATTGATTTCGGCTCATATCCGTTTGTTACTTCCTCCAATACCATTTGTGCCGGAGCATGTACAGGATTGGGAGTTTCACCCGGAAATATAGGACAGGTACACGGAATTTTCAAAGCTTATTGTACACGCGTTGGCAGTGGCCCTTTCCCAACAGAATTGTTCGATGAGACTGGTGACAAGATGCGTAAGATCGGATCTGAGTTCGGTTCTGTAACAGGTCGTCCACGTCGTTGTGGTTGGATTGACCTGGTTGCATTGAAATATGCAGTCATGATTAACGGGGTAACTCAACTGATCATGATGAAGAGCGATGTGATGGACAACTTTGATACAATCAAAGCCTGTGTAGCCTACAAAATAGACGGTCAGGAAGTAGAAGAATTTCCATACGATTTAAACGATGGTGTCGAACCTATTTATGCTGAATTGCCGGGTTGGAAAACAGATATGACCAAGATGCAAAGTGAAGAAGAATTCCCCGAAGAATTCAATGCGTACTTAAGCTTTTTGGAAGAAGAACTGGAAGTACCGGTTAAAATAGTATCCGTTGGACCTGACCGCGAACAAACCATAATCAGGTATCAGGAAGTTTAATATCAAATAATACTCTCTAAAAGGAGAACAACATTCTGTGTAATGTGGTTCTCCTTTTTTGTTCATACAGGGTAAAAACCAATGACACTTAATCACGGTATTCCGTTGAAATGACTTTTTCATCCGAAGGGCAACAGGAGTTTCTTTTTCGCTTTTGCAGCAGCGCATTCACTTTCTCATCGTATATTTTAAAAAATCCGATCGGACCTTTCAAATTAACCCGGCAAGTTGATCGTAAAATAAAAAAAGCAATTAACTTTGCACATTGCAAGCAGAACAGAACAATATGTCAATTTGTCATTCGGTATAAACGTCTCAATTGGCATAGATTTTGATTCCATTTTCTACAAACAATTAAAAATAAAAAGCTATGTTTATCGGATATATTATTTTCGGAGTAGTTGCTTTGGTTAGCTGGTTAATTCAAAGCAGGTTAAAATCAAAATTTGAACGTTATTCCAGAATTCCCATTCCACGGGGAATGACAGGAAAGGATGTAGCAGCCAAGATGCTTCATTATAACGGTATTTTCGATGTTCAGGTTATTTCTACAAACGGGCATCTCACCGATCATTACAACCCACTTACCAAAACAGTCAACCTGAGTGAAAACGTATATGCTTCCAGCAGTGTCGCAGCAGCAGCCGTTGCTGCCCATGAATGCGGACATGCCGTGCAACACGCTACAGCTTATGCCCCACTTGCTTTACGGTCAAGACTTGTTCCCGTGGTTAGTTTTGCGTCCAACTGGATGCAATGGGTACTTCTGGCCGGAATTATTTTTGTACGGTCTTTTCCACAACTGTTATTGGCAGGAATCATATTGTTTGCCGTGACCACCCTGTTTAGCTTTATCACATTACCCGTCGAAATAAATGCCAGCCAACGCGCCCTGGTATGGCTTAATTCTGCCGGGATAACCAACTACGAAACACACGACCAGGCAAAAGATGCCCTAAAAACAGCAGCCTATTCGTATGTTGTTGCCGCACTTGGCTCGCTGGCTGCCCTGGTATATTACATTATGATTTTCATGGGCGGAAGCCGCAGGTAAGTCGGTAGAAAATAGCCGGTAACCGGTAGTAAAAAGAAGACATATAAAACACAAAACAGGAACGGGGGAATAAGCAATTATTTCCTCGTTTTTGTTTTATTTTCTACCTTAACTTTCCGTGAAACTTTTCAGGATTGAAATAATTTGTTACCTTTGCAGTCCTTAAAAAGGCTCCGTAGTTCAGCTGTATAGAACGTCAGATTCCGGTTCTGGAGGTCATGGGTTAGAATCCCATCGGGGTCACTTATAAAAAAACGCAATTGTCTTTAGTTGACAATTGCGTTTTTTGCTTAGCAGATAGTCAGGTCTAAACTGGTTCCCTGTCAGGAATATCAAACCGTAAAAGTCACACACCACCACACAGAATCCTGATATTTAGGACTGTAATCAGACAATAGTAAAACAGGACTCATTCTGAGCAACCAACAACCACCCCTAAGGATTTGTCGGCTGCATACCGTTGTATCGTTTAGAGCCGGCATTTATGGGTACATCCGCTTCCTGTGAAATCTTACTAAGCCTCAGGAACACCCTCGCGAGGCACTTTTCCACCATCCCATTACCACCTTATTTCCCTATTAACTGATTTGTATCTTCATCTAAGTTATATCTATATTACATCTAAGTTACATCTAAGTTACATCTGTATCATCGTGAAGATATAGTGACGAATAACCGGTGATTGAAAATTGCACGAAACAGGACACGTTCCGACAGTAGAATAGCAGGAACGGGAAGAATAAAGCCTGAAAGAATGAAAAGGCGCAAATTGAAACCCCGGATAAATTACTTCCGCATGGTGGCTGATTGAACTTCTATTCAAACAATTGAAACAGAATTTTCCATTGAGGTATTTTCTGGGAGATAATGAGAATGCAATTATTATCCAAATTTGGGCAGTGATGCTAGCAAACCTTTTACTGACAATTCTCAAAAGTAAAATAAAGAAATCCTGGGCATTTACTAATATGGTTACTTTCATTAGACACCAATTGATGAGCTATATAAATGCCTACACCTTTTTTGAGGACCCAGAGAGAGCTTGGAGGGAACTGATAACGGAAAATAAAATGAATGATCAATATTCACTCTTCCAAAATTGGGAAGGGGGGCGTACTTTTGAAAAAATGCATAGATATAGCTTAAAATGCTTTCTTTACACGCTAAAATAATTTTAAACATGGTTTACCGGACAACAATGATTGCTAATAGCAAAACACTTATTTAAATTTAAAACTAACCTATTAAGACCAACAAATGTAACAGAAACATAATATATAATCTGACAACTTAATGAGGGTGAAATAAAATCGAAATATGTATTTCCTACTTTTGCTCCATATACAAATATACAGATCAAAATGTTAATCAAAAAAATAGATGAGAATGTAATACAAAAAATTGCGAAGGGCGAAGAGAAAGCTTTTTCTTTACTTTATGATTGCTATTACACTTATTTAAATACTGTCGCACTTTGCTATGTCTACAATAAAGATATTGCTTGTGAAATTGTGAATGATGTATTCATTAATGTTTGGCATAAAAGAAGCACTTTAGCTTATCCAATCCATTCATATTTAATTCAATCAGTTAAGAATGGTTGTTTGAATCATATACGTTCAAAAAAAACAAACGACCGTGTATTGACAGAACACAAAAAACAGTTGCTTGACTTTCAGGAAGAATATATTCTGTCAAATCCTACTCCTCTACAATATGTGGAGGCACAAGAGATTGAAAAAGAGGTATCTAGTGCAATTGCCCAATTGCCCTTGAAATGCAGAAATATTTTCGAACAATATATTTTTTTTGGCAAAAGACCGGATGAGATTGCAAAAGAATACCTGATAAGTGTTAGTACTGTAAGAGTTCAAATTAATAATGCAATGAATAAATTAAAAATATCACTAAATCATTTAATTTGTCTGCTACTAATAATTTTCTTAAAGTAAGTATTCTGTTTATCTGCCATTCTTATATAGATTCATAATTAAAAGATGCAAAACGAGAATAAGAATTTTGAATGTCTTATGAATGATTTTTTATCGGGAAATATCTCCGATTTAGATCTAGAATATCTATTTGATTTATTAAAATCGGATCTTGATTCCAAAATACAATTTGACGAGATGGTTAAGTTACGTGCCATTTCATTTACTGCTCAAATAGAATCAGAGAAAAAAGAAAACTATAAAAAATTAAGAGAGCAACTAAGTAGTGTCCCAAAGTTAAGTATGCCACTCTTACGGTTCAGCAATTTTAGACGAATTACCGCACTTTTCGCGATAGTAATTTCTGTTTCTATTGCTTTATTTTATATCTATAAAGATGTTACCTCACCAAATGATTCTGCAATATGTTATGAAACAATTGTACCTATAGGCTCTCAAACTAAAATAATTTTGCCAGACAGCACTATTGTGTTGCTCAATTCAGGTTCTTCGCTGAAATATAGTCCGTCATTTGGGAAAAAGAACAGAGAGGTTGTTCTTACTGGAGAAGGTTATTTTGAAGTAAAAAAAGACAAAGAGAAACCATTCCTTGTCCATGTTGAATCATTAAATTTAAAAGTAGTTGGAACAACATTTAACGTAAGAGCATATAAAGAAGATGTTGATGTCGTTGTAAACTTAATAAAGGGGGTGGTTGAAATCTCCTTGCCAGAAATCAAAAATTCAGGTTCTCTTTTAATGAGACCAAATCAGAAATTGGTTTACAATAAATTAACAAGAAAATTAGATTCCTCACAAACAGAAGCATACCGCTCAGCATTATGGACTATTGGCAAACTTTGTTTTGTTGATGCTACAATTGAACAAATTTCTAAAGATCTGGAACGTAAATACAATGTAAAAATCCGGATTACAAATGAACAAATTAAAAAAGAACTATTTTCTGGGAGTCTAAATTTAAATCTATCGCTAAAAGACATACTTTCCTATATCGATGTAGATAAAAAATTCAAAATAAATCAGGTCATTGATACAATTACTATAGATACAAAGTAAATTAACAAAAAGAACATTATTTTCATCTTAATTACACCCTTTCAAGTATTTATTTTCATTGAAGAAAAATCATTCCAAAAGAATTTTTCAACAATCAACTTAAGCTCACCTCTAAAAGACTCAATATTTCAACCCATACTATTCCATCCTGTTTTTAGTGTTTCTTTCTTAAAAACACTCCTGTCACGTTTCAACTTAAATTATACAACTTGGTATTATTTCGCTTACTTATATGATTCAAATTCAGAATTTGTAGAATTGAATCATATAAGAAGTTTTTTTGTGGAAATATACGAAAATATTGAATTCGTCTAAATGTTTTCAAATCGAGATGTGTATATATTAATATAGAAAGCAATTAATTGCAAACCAACCAATTCTAATGGAAGAAAAAACACAACTTTTCGAAAGACTTATGCTTAATCATTTATCAGACAATATCACTGACAACGATGAACAAGTATTATTAGAAATCCTCAACTCGGATCCCAAGTACAATTTATTATACAGTGAAATGGCAAAAACGAGGGCTATTTCTTACTTTAATGTTATTGAGGGCGACAAAAGATCAAATTATAAACGTTTACAAAAATTGGTTGAAAGCAGGTATTTATTAAACAAACAGCACAACTACATTCAGTACTTATTCAAAATTGCAGCTGTTATTATTATTGTAATCTCAACTTCTATTTTAACATATTATTTATCTACTGAAAATAAGAGTTTAACTGATACTCTGGCAAATTGTGAAACAACGGTACCACTTGGTTCACAAGCCAAAACAACTCTGCCTGACGGTACAATTGCATGGCTAAATTCCGGATCTACCTTAATTTACAATAAATTCTTTGGAAAAATAAATCGAGAGGTCACACTAACTGGTGAGGGTTATTTCAGAGTAACGAAGGATAAGAGCAAACCATTCTTTGTTCATACTAATAATATAGAAATTAAAGTACTTGGAACTGTTTTTAATGTTAGATCGTATTCAAATGATCCTACTGTAGAAGTAAACTTATTAGAAGGTAAGGTCGATATCACGTCAACTGACAGCCCTCAAAAACAAAAAATTACTTTAATCCCAAATGAAAAATTAGTTTACAACAAAATAAATAAAACAATGACATTAGGCAAGGCAGTCGCATCTAAATCGGCACTTTGGACAACAGGAAAACTTTTCTTTGAAAATGCGACTTTCAAAGAAATAGCAAGGGATTTAGAAAGGAAATTTAACATTCTAATTATAATAAATACTCCTAGAATAAATAATGAATCTTTCTCTGGGAGTTTGGATTTGAATCAACCGATCGAAAAAGTATTAGAAAGTATTGATATGGATAAAAAATATTCAAAAACATATAAAGACAATACAATAATAATTAGCAATAATTAATTTTTAAACATACTATAAAAATTTTCCTCCTAAGTTTTTAATTTACAATTTATTAAATAAACTCAATTTCAAAATAAAAACTAACAATGAATACTGGAATTTTATTTGAGAACCGTTCCCTTTTTAAGCGATTTCACCTACATCGTTTAATCATGCTATCCTTAATGATTATTTATTCCTTTTTCTTCTCTCCAACATTTGCGCAAGAGAAGAGAATATCAATTAAATTAAATGACAAACCTTTGAGTGAAATTCTGAATGCGATGGAGTTAAGAACAGGTTATTCCTTTCTTGTTCGGAGTAACGATGTGGATCTTAAAAAGACATATAATGTTGAGGCATTAAATCTGAGTATAGGAGAAATACTTTCAATATTGTTTAAGAACTCAGGCATTAATTACAAAATTGAAGGTAATAATATTTCGGTATTTATTCCAAAGAAATCTCTAAAAGGGACGACCAATTTGGATAAAACAGAAACAATTAGCGGTTTAGTGTTGGATAAAAATTCCATACCGATCATTGGAGCATCCATAATTATTGAAAACACCCATGATGGAACAATTACAAATACTGATGGAAGTTTTACCTTAAAAGTGGCAACTAATTCGAAATTAATGGTTTCGTATATAGGTTATTTATCCGAAAAGGTTTCAGTTAATGGAAAAAAGAATATCATTGTCACTCTTTCCGAAGATTCAAAAAAATTAGATGAAGTTGTAGTTATAGGTTATGGAACAGTTCGAAAGAGTGATTTAATTGGCTCTGTTACAAGCATAAAAGCGAACGAACTGGCTATTTCAAGACCCACCATAGATCAAGCCTTAATAGGCCATGCAGCCGGTGTAGAAATCCGACAGCAAACGGGAGCTCCGGGTCAATCAGCCACTATTCGCATACGCGGAGTAAATTCAATTTATTCTGCCGCAGGACCTTTATGGGTAGTTGATGGTTACCCTGTTTCAAGTGAAGATAACACCATAAATCCAGATGATATTGAGTCCATTGAGATATTGAAAGATGCTGCATCTGCAGCTATTTATGGATCAAGAGCTGCAGGTGGAGTAATCATGGTAACTACAAAACGAGGCTCGAAAGATAAACCAAAAGTTGAATTGAGTTTTCAACACTCTTCACAAGAGTTAGCTAAAAAACTCAAAATGTTAAATGCTCAAGAGTATGCCGCTTTTAATAGGGATGGCTATAATAATGCATATTTTGATCAATTAAGAGCCGGGAAAAAATATACAGACGCCAACGGAAATGTTGATATTCTTGCTTGTTGGAACCATAGTCGTAAAGATGATGAACTTACACGATACAATACAATAGGTACAACGGCTTATAATCCGTCCTGGTTTGTTGCTGCTAATCCATATAATAGCAATACCGATTGGCAGAAAGAAGTTTTCAATACAGCTCCTATGGACAAGGTTAGTTTAAGTGTCACCGGAGGAAATACCGGTTCCAAATTCATGTTCAGTACCAGTTATCTGAATCAGGAAGGAATTATAGCACCTTCTGGCTCTAAAACTCTGACAGCCCGTTTGAATGCAGATTTTGATGTTACAAAAAAGATTTCTTTTGCAGTAAATTCTTCCATGTCGTATACAGTGCGAAAGGATGTTAATACCGAAGGAAACCCTAATTCGGGAGGAATTGTTGCCACTACCTTAATGACTACTCCATACGCTCCGGCATATCGTAATGATGGTATAACAAATCCGGATGGTTCTAATTATTTCCCGGATTTAGCATATAATATCGGTCATACTGTTCGAAATGTTGGAAGTTATGCTATAACAGGAGATGATGCCTATAAAGGATCACAAAACGCTCTGATATTGTCACATGGCATAAAAGATAACTTCACAACGAATCGGTATAATATCAATGCAGTTTTATCTTACAAGATTATTGAAGGATTGACTGCTAAGGTAAACGCCGGCACACAATTTTTTAATCAAATTGAAGATTATTATCGTCCCGGCTGGTTCAGTAATGGCACATATCCGGGAGGTGATTATACTCAGGGACACCTTGTTGCTGCTGAGAATAATCGAGACTATAACATGGACTGGTTAGTAGAAGGGACTTTAAATTACAATAAAAAGATTGGAAAAGGGGATATGAATGCAGTAGCCGGTTACTCAGCTCAAGAAAAGAACTATTCTAATATTGATGCTTCCGGAAATCTTTATACGGATGATCGAATTCCCTATATCAGCGGTGTTTCTGTAGGAAGTAACACCTCAATAATGGATGGTAGAACAGCACAAACGGATGTAATTTCCTGGTCTATGCTTTCCGCTTTTGGACGGGTAATCTATAATTATGATAAACGATACAATGTATCCTTAACATTGCGTTCAGATGGAAGTTCGCGTTTTGGATATGAAAAGCGTTGGGGTTATTTTCCGTCAGTATCTGCCGGTTGGACTTTCTCGAACGAACATTTCTTTAAACCCCTAGCGGACGTAGTAACTGGAAAGATTCGTGCCAGTTGGGGAATTAGTGGAAATAATAATATAGGAAACTATTCCTATTATGTAGGTACAACAACAACTAATTATCCTTTTAATGGATCAATAGCAGGGAATACAGGTCTCTATGAAAATGGATCTGGGGATGCCGGTATTCATTGGGAAAAAACAACTCAAACCAATATCGGATTGGATTTGACATTCTTAAATGGTAAATTGAATTTGATTGGCAATTATTATTCCAGTATCGCCAGCGATTTGCTTTACAAACAGTATGTCGGACCATATACCAATTCAACTTCAGTACAAACTAATTTAGCAGGGGCAAGAGTTTATAATACAGGATTTGATGTTCAGGTAGATGCCAATATTATTCAAAACAAGGATTGGAAATGGAACATTGGATTCAATATTTCAGCCAATAAGAATGATGTTGAAGGAATTCTAACCCGAATAAATACGTATATGAAATCTACATATCTGACCAATATTACTGATAATGGATTACCCATTAGTTCATTTTATGGCATGGTGTCTGAAGGATTGATAAATAAAGCAGATTTTGCTCTAATTCAACAAGATGCTAAGAATTGGAATCCTACGACTGGGAAATATGATAAATTATCCGGGACATATACCCGACAAGGACCGGCTGTATATACACCTGATTACGATAAAATCTATATTGGTGATATAAAATGGAAAGATGTGAACGGTGATGGTAAAATTACAACAGATGACCGCGAAGTTATTGGTAATCCTTACCCGGATTTTTCTTACGGAATCAATACATCACTTAGTTATAAAGATTTTCGTTTATCAGCTACCTTCGTAGGTCAACAGGGTGGTCAAGTTGTCAACTTCTTAAGAGAATATTACATAGGCAATTTGGAAGGTGGTGTAAATCAGCAATATGAGTTAGCAATCAATCGTTCGAATTATGATCCATCAACGGATACAGATACAGGAGATGGAGTTACTACTCGTGCTAATCGAAACCAGACCATCAATTTGAAGAATCAGTTCTCAACCCGTTCAATGGAAGATGCATCTTTTTTACGTTGTTCCAATCTTACACTTGGTTATACTTTACCTTCTAAGTTGGCTAAGTTTATGACATTTAATAGATTATATGTATATATCTCAGGTGAGAATCTGTTTACTTTGACTAAATATACAGGTTATAACCCTGAAGTATCTACTCAGACAAGTACAACACAACAAGGTATAGATTTCGGTACTTATCCTTTAGCTAGAACATACAATCTCGGAATTAATATCACACTCTAATAATAACAAAGAACTCGAAAATGAAAAAAACAAGTCAATATATCAGTTTAATAATACTTGTCCTATCGTTGACTAACTGCTCGGATTTTTTGGATAAAACCGATCCAGATACAATTAATTCAGCTAATTTTTACTATAATCAGAACGATATGGAAGGAGCATTGATCTCTGTATATGCCACAACAAGAGGGTTCTACAATGAAATGTTTGTAGCAACCGAAATGAAATCTGATAATACAACAACTACCAATATTGGAGGTTCTGGTGCTTACAGTAATTTCTGTTCACATGGAGTTACCAGCACCGATCAGCATGTAAAAAATATTTATAATAATCTATATTTTACCATTGCCAGAGCAAATCTTTTGTTGTCTCATATTGATGATAAAGGGATACTATGGAAAGCACAGACGACTGATTCAATTAGTAATGAAAAAGCAAGTCTTCATGCTCAGGCCAAGTTTTTAAGAGCTCTTTCTAATTTTTATTTGGTACGATTATTTGGACCGGTTCCCGTGATAGATAAACCTGTAAAATCGAAAGAGCAATCATTAACTCTTATTCGTCAACCTGTAATTGATGCTTATTCTTTGATTATTTCCGATTTGCAAGAGGTCGCAAATAGCACTGTTTTACCTACATTCAGTGGAGGTACGGCTAAACTTGGGAGGGTAACCAATACAGCTGGAGCCGCTTTGTTGGGTAAGGTATATTTAACCATGGCTGCTACACTGCACACACTCTATCCAAATTTGCCCGATTCAACTCAGAATTGGTATAACGAGGCAATTTATTATTTGAATAAATCAATGAATCTGAATGGAGTTACGGTTGATCAGACAACTTATAAATCCAATCTTACGACTCAAACTCTTGCCACCACTTTCGGATTAGCGAATCAAGGTTGCGATGAAATCATTTATGAAATCATGTATTCTGCTGATGCAAGCAATAACTCTCCTTTTGCTTCTTATTTTCAACCGGCTCAGGGTCTATTGACACCCTTAGCAGCACAATCATTAAATTTAGGTGAGTCAAATTTATATAGTGAATATGAATTAACCGGTAAATCTTATACTGCAAATGATATTCGTATTTCATTAATTGCTGGTTATAATAATAATTCCGTGTATTATACTAAAAAATATATAGATTTAACTAATACAACTTATAGTGCCAATTGTTGGATTGAGTTACGTTTTGCGGATGTGTTTTTGATGTTAGCTGAAGCATATGAACAAACAGGTCAGACATCATTAGCCAAAGTTTATTTGAATGCCGTAAGAACTACTCATGGAAAATTGAAAGATTACGATACAAGTATAACAAATGCAACTTATAGTGCTAAATATCCTACTTTACGGGATGCTATATTTCATGAACGTAGAGTAGAACTATCATTCGAGAATCAACGCTGGTTTGATTTACTGCGTCAATATCCGGTTACTTTTGTAACCGATGCAAATAATCATGTAACAGAGATACAGGCAGATGCATTTGTGTCTCATATGCAGTCCATTACTTCAACTATAGGTGGAATAGCCAATAAATACACCAATTTTAATAGAAATGAGATTTTACTCCCAATCCCTTACGATGAAATTAGTACCAATCACAATTTCTATCAGAATCCTGGATATTGATGCATAACACTAATCCACTCTCTAATAATCCCTTCAACTTAGATCCCTTTTCATATAGTGAATGGTATAGGATAGGAGTTTTGGAGATGGGAAAGGGGTAGCAGTAATATAATCGAATCTTTAACATGTTAGTAACTTCAAAATCAATAACAATTTAATAATTATTTTATCATGAAAAAACAATCACTTTTTATCATTTTTTGTTTTTTTACATTGCTATCAGCCTCAGCACAAACAGTAAACACAGAAACATTTACAATTTCTGCTGGATTTTCATGGCGCCCCTCTGCTACTGCAGAGTACTTCAAAATTATGAATTCGGGCAATACTTGGTATGTCAACTTGGGTAGAGATAGTGGAACCGGGTATATGGATTTTGGCAGCAATTACAACGCTATAAATGGTTATACCGGCTCTATAGAACTCTGCGGAAGGTTTACTAATACAGATCCAACCAAATATGGACATGACACATGGGGGTATTTAAGAACCGATACTCTAACCGGAGGTATTGATAGTATTGCGTTTGAATGGCACGCATCTGACTTATATGCCAACCATAAACTGAAGTTCTTGGTTCAGATTTGCACATCAAACAACTCATATACTCTAACAGATGATAATCTGAGCCTTTATTCTCCTCAAGAAACCTTAAGTAATGACACCGTAATTTATAATATGAATATTGATTATGGTACAGGTAGTTATTATCCTTATCAATATCCGATAACTGCTACAAATAAACATCATGTATTTTCCTGTAAAAATATTCATATTTCCGGAAAATATATGATCAAGATTTGGAATTTTTCTTACAGTTATTCAGATGCAAATGGTACTATTGCGACCGCAATAGGTGGAAGTCATAAATTTGATATTGCCAATCTGAAAAGGAAAAACTATCCTACACAGGTACTTAATTTTAACACCCAAAGTGTGAGCAAAACTATAGGCGCAAGTGATTTTACCAATTCTTTAACGACTACACCTGTTGGAACTGTTACTTATTCCAGTTCAAATCAATCGTGTGCAACAGTTGATCCAAGCTCAGGTCTTGTACACATAATTGCACAAGGTGCCACTACAATTACAGCATCCATTCCTAATACAACTAATTTTGCTGCCACTACGGTATCATATCAGTTAGCAGTAGGTCCTGTAACTGCTTTACAAAACACATCAATAAATTCGGCTCTTTTTACAATTAGTCCAACCATAACTTCTGATATTATTCGCATTAATACTAAAGAAAAGCAGTATGATATTAATGTATATAATCAGTTGGGTGATAATATTTTAAATGGAAATAATTTATCATTACTTTCCGTAGAGAAGCTTGCTAAAGGTCTGTATTTTATAAGACTTGAATCAAGTAAGGGAGCAAAAGAAACATATCGTTTTATTAAAAAGTAGAAACTAACGAGTTAGGATTTCACTTTGAATGTAATCTTCAATGTAACTTAAGTTATTTAAAAAAGTTGAGTTGTATTAATCCAATATTAAAATAAATAATACATAATCATGAAAATATTTTTAACACTAATTTTCTCATGCCTTGTTTTTTTAGGCATAAATGCACAGAACTACCAATGGCACAGCTATTGGGGAAGTAATACGGCTGGTAGTGATATTGCTCCGGTGAGCATGGCATTAGATGGTAACGGCAATATATATACAGCTAGTTTGTTTGGCGGTTCTGCTGTACAAGTTTTAAGCACAACACTTACAAGTAATTCCAACAGTCAAAGAGGTGATGTAGTTATTACGAAGATGGATCCTTCAAGAAATCAACTATGGCAACACATCTTGGTGAGTCCCTCTACTGCTTCAATACGTACAGCAACGGTAAGTAAAATTGTAGTTAATAAGAACAACGATCTGATAGCTGTCGGTACATTTACCGATGGTGTTACTTTCGATGCCTCACATTCGATGACATTAAATAATACCAGTGGTTCAGCAGTTTTGGCGGGATATGTTGTACGATATAATTCTTCAGGTGTGGTTCAAAGTATGTGGCAATTGCCATCTGACGAGATGACGATTGGAAATGTAACAGTGGATAATGACAATAATATTATTATTGCAGGTACTTTCAGTAATTTCATGTCGTTCAATCCTAATGACTTGACTGCACAAGTCGGTAGCTTTCCAAATGTTGGACAGCTATATTTTGCCAAATACTCTTCAACCGGAACTCTGCTTTGGCTGAAAGAACAAGGCGGTGACCAAGCAAGCCCAAGTTGTACTTTCTTGAATGCATATGTAAAAGCCGATACTGATGGAAGTATTTATTTAGGAGGAACTTTTGCAGGAACAGCAAATTTCATCACTGGGACGTCTCTTACCTCATATGCTGCAAATCAAAACATGTTTTTAGTAAAATATAGTGCTGATGGTTCTCCACTTTGGCAAAAAAGAATCGGTGGAACAGCAAATGATCAGGCAGTTGGAGTTGAAGTAAGTCCTATTGGTGATGTTGCTGTATATGGAAATTATTTAAGTGACAGTATTTACATCTCAGGAAAAACTACTTTTTGCAACAATGGATTTTATACCACTGCAGGTTATGGAACTCTAGCTAAAATAGGTGTTTTTACATTTGAAAAAGAATCCGGCAATTATCGCTGGTGGTATAGCTATGGTGCCGGATCAACGGGAAATACTCCCGGCGGTTCAGCTGGGTTCATATATTCTATGGTTTGTAATAGCGAAGGAGTATGGTATATTGGTGGTTCAACAAACTGGCGCTATGGTGACATTAGTACGTATCCAAATTTTAAATCAAAAGGTGGTGCTGCTACTATAATTAAATATGGAGTGGTATTGAAAGATGGAACATGGGTACAACATGACACCAACGGAAATAGTGATCAACTGTATTTACTTTTAAACAGAGAAGGAGAATTATGCAATATAGGCCGTTTAGGAGGAAGACAACAAGAACGTATTCAGGATATTGCAGTTACTTCTGATAATAAGAGTTTATACCTACTAACTTCTGTAAATATTGTTGCAGATGTTGCTTACACTTGTGTAGATAATTTTTGGGATAGTTTTACTGATATTATCCTTGCAGGCTGTAATAATGGAGGTACAAGATTAAATAAATATCATTATTTTCTGGCGTATTGCCCTCTTACTCCGGTAATATCAACGGTTTCCAATGTTTCCGCAGCAACATCAATAACCGGATCGTCTTATACACAACCGACCTGGTTGGGTGTAACTAATATAGAAAATTTTGCAGGTAATTTTTATTCAGCGATTATTGCAAAATATGATTTCCCGGATTTTTCACCGAAAATACTTCCTCAGTTTAATGTAGATCAGCCCTACAGTCAAACTTTTTCATTAGTGTCACCCAAAAGCGCAGTAACTAATATACAATCTAAAAAGTTCTATCCTCTTTTGATACCCGGTGAACTTGATTTTAGTAGTAATGTGTTAAGTGGAACATTGTCAACTGCTGAAAAACAAGAATTGGGAGTTATTGTGATTGATAGTTTGGAAAATGCAGGAACTATAGGAACTTATTATACAGAAAAAACCAGAGGTAATAGCCGTAATGTAAGATATCTGACACTTAATAATTCAATAACAGGTTTGTCACAAACAAAAGCCGCGATTGCAACTTTCTATCCAACTATGTGCTCAGAAACATTGAATCTGAAAACTGAAGAAGAAAACTTCAGCGTTCAACTTTGCAATATGATGGGACAAGTGATAAGCACATATAAGAATCAGAAGACTTTCTCAGTAAAAAATCTTCCTGCAGGTATTTATTTTGCTTACTTAAGGACCGAAAATAAGAAGACTTGTATCTCGAAGTTTATTGTAACAAAATAACCTTTGCTATTTTTATTTGATTACTGTCAATTTATTAATCAGTAAATATGGCTTATGCAAGGCGTACAACGATTAATTTAGATAGGGAAAAAATTCTTGAAAATTATTACGAGTCTGAATTAAATGACGGTAATATATTGTCATAAAAGGAGGTTTGCTGGTTGTCAGTTATTTCGAACGTAGTAACTCAAGTTATTGATAGAATTTGCGAGTCGAAACTCACAAGACTCTTATCACCCCTCTCCTATAGAGAGGAGCTGAGAGAGGTCTTGATTTAGGGATAATCAGTTTAACAAAAAAACAACTAAGAATCAATTAACATATGAATACAATCAACTTTTCTAGATTTAGATTAACGGGTATTCTGCTACTTGTCCTGCTGTTTGTGGCTGTTAGGGCGTATGGAGCTAATACAATAGATTTTAATAATACAGGAGCTGCTTATGCTACCGGAACAACAATCGCACCTCTTACTACCACTGTTACCGGTTTTATACCTACTAGCTACAGTATTAGTCCATCAGTACCAAGTGGATTAACTTTCGATACATCAACTGGTAGATTAAGTGGATCAACAAATGTTACAAGTAACAATGTTGTTTATACGATTACAGCAACTGATGGTGGATCAAATACTATTTCAGGTAAAGTTTGTTTATCATTTTATTCTACTTCTGATCTTGGTGGTTGGGAAACATTTTCTACAACCGGAGGAGGGTATAGTTATAGAATGATTGCAAGTACAAAGACATATTTGTCGGGTCATACATGGACAGCTAATAATTCTAGAAATAATGGAGCGAAAGGATATATGGATTTTAATCCAACAAATGGCTATTCAAACAGCATTGAGTTGTTTGGAAAATATAATGGAACGGGAATAGGTTATGCGTATTTAAAAAGCGATAGTATTTCAGGCGGTATCGACAGTATTGCTTTCGATTGGCAAGCATATCAAGCGAATTGCAATACCACCCAATTAAAATTTGTTGTAAGAATATATAATGCTCATAACGATTCCATAACCTTAGCAAATGATAATCAGAATTTATATTCCGGTGAAATTACCGGAAGTGATAATTCTGTTAATTATAATCTCAGTACAGGCACAAAATCGCCATATTCTGCTTATACGTATGCGCTACCTCATCATGTGTTTTCAGCTAAAAATATCCATTTTGTCGGTAAATTTGTTATTCGAATCTGGGATTTAACCAGTTCGTACGCCTTGGGATGTACAGTTAGTACGACAGCTGACTATGCTCATCGCATGGATATAGCCAATTTAAAATGGAAAAATACCCCATCGCCAACCATCACTTATCCAGTTACAAGTACATATCTTTTGGGTGATATCGTAAAATTAACTCCAACAGTAACTGGAGCAACGCCTATAACATTTGCTATTAATCCTGATTTGAATGTTGCTACCGGATTGAATTTTAATACTTCTACAGGAGAAATCAGCGGAGTTCCTACTAAAATTTATTCTGGCAACTTTACTGTTATGGCAAATAATATATACGGTAAAAATTCGAGCGTGCTTGTTATTAATGTGAACAAGGCAAAAATTGCATCCGGGTATGTCAAAACCACTTTGGGTGATCCAGTTGTTTCAGCCGTAATCAGCGACGGCTACACAGTTAAGAAAACCGATACAAATGGTTATTACAGTTTTGCAGCAAATGATTCAGCACAGTTCGTTTCCATTTCGTTACCGGAGCAATATGAGGTACCTACAGATGGAGTCGGACATCCTATAATGTACAACAGACTAAACGCCACAGGGGCAACTGTTAATAATTTCATTCTTAAAGAATTTACTCCAGCTGAATTGAAAGCTGATTCTACACACGTTTTAATCGGAATTGGCGATCCTCAATCGTTCAGCAACTATACTACATGGCGTTATAAAAATGAAACAATCAAGGATATTAAACAATTAAGAGAATCTTATCCTGCCGGCACTCATTTCTATGGCGCAGAGGTTGGTGATATAGCATGGTCGGATTCTACTATATTACAACCTATGTATGATGCAACGGCTGGTGCAGGTTTCCCGGTTTTTTTCACAGAAGGAAATCATGACCAATGGTCGAGTCAAAATAAATACAATCAATTTTTTGGTCCTGACCACTATTCTTTTAACAGGGGAAAAATACACTATATCACTTTTTATAATTATTTATTAGACTCAAATTTAAGTTCCAATCCATATCCATCTAAATCTGTTCTTAACTGGATTAAGAAAGATTTGGCAGAAGTACCAGCCAATAAAGCCATTGTTTTTTTAGTTCACGTACCTATTGAATGGAATTATGGTAACCTTTCACAAACTATCTATGATTTAATAAGCAATAGAGTAACCGTTACACACTTTCTTTCAGGTCATACGCATACTATTGGCAATACAATTATCAGCAATAAATTATATGATCATATCCTCCCTGCTGCTATGGGGGCAAATTGGGCGGGAAATACAACTTATAACGGAGCACCAAATGGCTATGGAGTTTTTCAAGCTGGAGACCAAGGATTTAACAGCTGGTATTATAAAGGAGTGAATGAAAGCAGAAATTCTCAATTTTATGCTTATCCAATAGGCCATATTAAAACAGGTGATAATACTGCCGATTCTATTATAGTTAATGTGTGGAATTATGATCCTGCCTGGACAGTAAATATTTATGAAAATGGAATAAAGCATCCGATGGTACAATATACTGGAATAGATCCCGATGCTTTCGATTTTTACGCATTAGGTCAAGATATTCGACCAGATTTTCCAAGTACAAATAGTGGCTGGACAGTTTCGAGAAATCCGGGATACTCTGATTCAGGTAATATGTTCTATTACAAACCTACTGATTCAACAGCCGACTTTAAAGTAGAAGTGACAGACAGGTTTGGAGAAATATATACTAAACCAGTATTAAAACACCAAATGGTAGCCGCCTTCGATAAAAAAGATAATAACTGGCAATATAAAATGAACTTTGATTCATTATCCCTAGCTTATAATTCTTACTATATTTCATCAAGTGAATCAAGAGGTACTTGGGTGCAAGGTCACACTCCAGAAGGATGGTATGCGTGTACAACCAGAAATACTTTGGCTACATCACCTACTCCAACCTGGGCAGAAATTAACTGGCTAAGTGTGGATAATGGAAGTTTATCAGATAGTGGATTGTATTCATACGGAGATGGAGTAACTGGTATTTTTGGACAAAATTCACCTAAACGAGGCTTGGGTTCTTTGTGTGATATAAACAATCGAAATATTTTTTATGGCGTAATGCTTGAAAATAATACCGGTAATACGATTCAAAGCCTGGATATTTCATACACAGGAGAAATGTGGCGAGCGGGACAATCACCATCCATATCGCAGACGTTGGAGTTCTCTTATGGAACAATTTCTGATAATGATGTGATTAATGTTCGTGATCGAAAAAGTTTTATTGGACAGATAAGTGGAACGGTCAATAGTAATTTATCATTTACTACACCCACAACGAATACTGCAGTAATAAACTCATTGAAAAATGCGTCTATAATCGGTACCGACCTTGCTAATAGCAGAAATATTAATGGAAATTTATCAGTTAAAGTTCCTCCCGGTGAAGTTATAATGCTTAGATGGAAATGTAAACAGTACACAACCTATAATCATGGATTGGCAATAGATAATTTGGTTATAACGCCTCATTATGTATTAGATGATGTTAATGTAGTACATGAGAACAGAAATAATATAGAGATTTATGCCATTGAAAAGACGTTATGCTTTGATACAGCACCCAATGACTACGTAACAGTTTTAGATATTTCCGGACGCATAATTTATCATGGAGAAGTTAATACTGAAACTGTAAATTTATCAGGACGTGTACAATCAGGCATATATTTAGTGAAGCTTAGAAATCAAGTCACTAAAATTATTTTTAAATAGTAGCAATCAACACTTAAATAGTTTATCATGAAAAAAATTATTTTATTATTTTTTGTAAACATATTGTTTCTTGCAGGTTTTTCTGCAACAACTATAACATTTAATGCGGGTACCGGTACAGATGCAGGATGTACATACGCTACTGGAACCTATACAATTACAGGAACTGCTACAATTTATGTTGGTAATAGTAATTTCACTACCGGTAATGTTTCATTCAATGCGATAACAAGCGGTTTAGGTGATATTACAATTGCAGGTAGTGGTCTATCAACGCTATCCACAGCTAACAATTTGACAATAAAAGCTTATGGGAATCTTACGATGAGTACTGATATTTCAAACTCTGGTAGTGGTGCTCTTAACTTATTGGCTGCTCAGGTAGCTGCCGGAGTTTTGAATGTTAATGCAAATTTGAATACAACAGGTGGAGCACTAACTTTATATGCAGGATTGGATGAAAGTGGTGCAGATTTAGGTTTTAAATCTTCGGTGATTATATCATATAAGAGTTTAGCAAATATAAGTGTGAGTAGCAATGGAGGGGATATTAATATAAAAAATAGTGCTACTGCAGGAGCTTATAATAGTGGAACTCCTACGTTTTGTGGAGTATCTATTGGGAGTTTAAATTCAAACACTTATTCAACAACAATTAATGCCGGAGGTGGAAATATTGATATTAATGGAACCGGAGTTTCTAACCCAACCGGTTCTGGTATTAGAACTATTGGAGTTTATATCACAATGTCATCATCGAATTCAATTTACACTACAGGTTCAGGATCAATTAATATTACAGGTACAGCACCAACAACAACACTTGCAATGACTTCCTACTGTGGAGGCATTTTCTTTGATTCTGCTAATACTAGTGGTACAACTAATAATTATATATATACTGATCAGGGAAATATAACATTAACAGGTACAGGAATTACTAATGGTACATCTGGATCAGGTTATTCATCTGGAATTTATTTTTATGGTGTTAGCAATAATTATCAAAATACATATATATATTCTAATTCTGGTTCTATCTCAATAAATGGAGTGTCACGGTATTCTTTAGCAACAGTTCCAAACGGAATAGCTGTAAGAAGTGCAAATGCGAAAATTTATATCGGATATGACAATAATTTAGTAACAACTTCCGGAAATATTTCATTCAAAGGAGATGTGGCAAACTCAGGTGCACCCTTTTATTCTGGTCAGTCAGCATTATATCTAAAAGGAACCGGGACACTAACGATAGGTTCTTTTAATGGAACTGGAAGCACCGGAATGACTATTCCAAGTGGTATGATAAAAGATGGTTTTAGTCAGATAACTTTGGGTGATACATATACCGGGCCTATTAAACTTGGTGCTGCAGGAGTGTTACCCGATGCTAGTCAAGCAATTATATCAGGTACTTTGGATATGAATACCTTTAATGAAACAATAGGTGCACTTTCTGGTACAGGTACAATTACTAATGGCTCTACAGGTACACCAATTCTTACGTGTGGCGATGCAGCTAATACAACTTTCTCGGGTTCTATCCAAAATTCATTGGCCTTAATGAAACAGGGTATTGGGACCTTAACATTATCAGGAACAAATAGCTTTGGTGGTGCAACAAATATAAGTTCAGGTACGCTTGCTCTAAGTTCTGGTTTGCCAAACAGTGCAGTTACAGTAAGTGGTACATTTCAACTCAATGATGGCAGCTCAATAGGTTCCGAACCTACATATTCCGAGGGATCAAATTTAGTTTATAGTACTGGTTCATCAGTTATAGCAGGGAATGAGTGGAATGGGACAGGATCGTCAGTTGGGGTAGGAGTACCAAATAATGTTATTATAAACAACAACACTTCTGTAGAAATAACGGGTAATCGATATATACCCGGAAATTTTACTATAAGTTCAGGCTCATTAACAGTAGATGCAGCAAAACAATTCACAGTTTCTGGAGTTCTTACCAATAATGGTTCATTGAATCTGAATTCAAATGAAAACGGAACGGCAACATTATTATATGGAAGTTTTACTGGAAATGGTATTGCTAATGTTCAACAATATCTTTCTTCAGCACGTAACTGGTATATATCTTCTCCAGTAAATGGTTCAACAGTACCTTCGGGTTATACATTCTATAAAAGAGATGAATCGTTGACTACAGGTATAAACGGATGGGCAATTATGAGTTCTGGTGATGTTTTGAATACTGGACAAGGTTACATAGCACTTCCATCTTCAGTACCTGTTACTTATTCATTTACAGGGGCATTGAATACCGGAGATGTATCTGTTAATTTAGTCAGAACAAATGGAGTCGATAAAGCAGGTTTTAATTTGATAGGTAACCCATATCCTTCATATGTAAGTCTGTTAGCTTTGGCAGCGGCTGATAGCTCAAATATGGAAACTTCTTACTGGATTAGATCTAAAAACGCTGGTAATACTGCGTATGTATTCGACACGTATAATCTTAAAGGTCAAGTAGCAATTAGTTCTGGTAGCGATAAAGCACTTACAGGTTTTATTGCGCCAATGCAGGCATTTTGGGTAAGGGTTAGAAGTGGTCAAACTTCAGGAAGTCTGATCTTTCATAATTCGTTCTGCTCACATATTGATGACGCAAGTAATTTGTTCCGTGCTCCTGCTGTTACTTCTTTAACATCATCTCTTGTTAGACTTCGAGTCTCTGATGGAATTAATTCAGATGAAGCCGTTCTATATTCAAACACAAATGCATCTAATGAATATGATGATTATGATTCTCAAAAGATGAGTAATTCAACTTGTACCATTCCAGAAATTTATACTATTATTGGATCAGAAGAATTAGCTATTAATGGGCTAAAAACATTTTCTTATAACTCAGAATTTCCAATTGGTTTTCGAACAGGTAAAACTGATAAATACACAATCAAAGTTTCAGAAATCAATAATTTAGAGCCAGACACTCGTGTTATATTGATAGATAATTTATTGAATACACAAAATGATATTACAACTTCTGAGTATTCTTTTAGTTCAGATGCCATCACTACACAATCAAGATTTGGCATTATTCTTAAGTCAAACTTACTTTTGACGGGAATTGATAATTCAGGGAAAGATGTTCTGAATATTAAGGCTTATAAGAATGGAAATAATCAAGTAGTAATTACGGGAATGGCTTCTGTAAATAAATATGGAATTATAACAATATGCAATTCACTTGGACAAACTATTTATAGCGCAAAATTAACAGAACCCACTACTGTAATCAATAAATCCTTTATTTCAGGAGTCTATTTTATCACAGTTGATATGTCCGGTGAAAAGATTATTCGTAAAGTAACAATTTAGCTAAATAAAATTTATGAAAAATACAATCGAAAACAAGAAAACATATTTTCCGCCTCAAATTGAACATATAATTCTTGATAATGAGATTTCATTAATACTGGAATCTACTCCCCCTGTTGGACCGTTTGAAAGTATAAATAGTAAACCCGATTATTTAAACAATAATCCATTCAAATTGACGATTTAACAACGTCGAAATTCAACAAAAAAATATATTTCAATAATAATGTCGTAAAGAAAATATACTCTGAATTATGGGGTAAAACCCACATTAATTTACATATGAAAAAGACTCATTTATTACAATTATTTAATTTTTTGCTTGTTATTTCATTTTCATTAAATGGAATTGCGGCAAACAATGTTATTCACGGTGTTGCAATCCCTTTCAACAATTTTAGCAATTACCCTGAAGGTTCTATCAGTGCAGTTTACAATTCCGGACCCGGATTAGCTATTGACCAGAAGACAATCACCGACGAGGATTCCAAGATGGTCATCATGAGTTCCACAAATGCAAAAACATTTACTGCATACGTGCAAATGCTTTTGGATAAAGGCTTCACAAAGATTGCATTTAATCGGATAGAAGATAATATTTTTTATACTTTGAAGAACTGCGGTAAATTGTACTATTTGTATTTTACGGCATATTCCAAACAAGTTCGTATTATTCAAGACAATTCAACCCGAACAATGCTGAGTGATTTAGACATCACGAAACAAGAAGCACATAAAACGGAATTCTATGTTTACAGTTTGGATTACACACAAGGACAACATGCAACTTCCAACACGGATTATTGGAAAATTGATTGTGGGTCCTTGATGATTGTCAAGCTATCTGATAACAGCTTGTTTATCCTTGATTCAGGTCATGAGAGGCAAAGCAGCAAAGCTGCCTTAGAGGGATTGCTGAATTTCCTGTACAAAATAACCGGACAGAATGTCGGAACCACGCTGAATATTAGTGGCTGGTTCTTCTCTCACGCACACGGTGACCACGTTTATATGACATACCCCTTTATAACTAAGTACCACGACTTTCTAAATATTAAAAGTGTGTTGTTTAACTTTCCCTCATATATGACATTAAGTACTGGTTACGATATTGCCAGTACGATGTTGATGAAACAAACTTTCAATTCCTATTATCCTGATTGCAAATATGTTAAATTGCATACAGGACAGCGTTTTAGTTTTCAAGGTGTAAAGTTTAACGTTCTCTATACTCATGAAGATGCAGTAGATAGCAACGGTATAACAACAATTACAAATTTCAATAAAAGCTCTACAGTGTTGAAGATGACTATGGATAACAAAAAATTCATATTGCTTGCCGATGCTACCACCCAGAGTGGTAACGACATGTTGCATATGTATTCCGAAGCAACTCTTCGTAGCGACTGCGTTCAAACTGCACATCATGGTTATAACGATCTCACTTCGGCCTATACAATGATTGCCGCACCATTGGCTATTTTCAGCAACTCCAAAGAGAATGTAAGCTCTACATCCAAAACGTACCTTGGAGTTATCAATGCTGCAAGGCATGTTGACGTGTTATTTGCCTATCCAAATACCTGTAAACTAACTGTCGAAAACGGAAATATAAAGACCGAAGCTGTTCCAAGTTACCGTTCGTATATCACCACCGTTGTACCTCCTGATCTGAGTGAAAATACAATCAATTCTAGCGGCGTTAAAGTTGATTTAAGCTTTGTTCTTACAAAAACATCCCTGATCGATCAGGTGATTGACAAAACAGTAACCGGAACGCGTGAATTGATAACAAAAAACCATTTAAAGACGCAGCAATGTTCGTTGGCTTTAGACGGAAATAATTCTACAATGTATCTTACCGACACATTGCCTGCTACCATTGCATGGACGATGAAAAAACCGGTATTATTGAAATGGTATGTAATCCATTCCGGGAGCGATAATGCTTTGAATTTGGGTCATAATCCCAATAAATGGGTACTTTGTGGTTCTAACGATATAAAGCATTGGACAGATATTGATGCAGTGAATAATGCCGACTTGCCCAATAACAATTTAACAGGAACTGCTTTTAATATTTCAAACCCTAAGCCTTATCTTTATTACGTTATGAAAATATTTTCAACTTCCGGGGCAAATGTACTGCAACTTTCAGAAATTGGTTTGTTTGGCGAAATATGGCATGACTCTGTAGATCCTATTTCAGAAAAGTTATAATTTTAAGTGTAGACGGCCAGCCTTCCAATATCTTTGCTACTATTTCTACTTTACTAAATTAGATTTTAACATGATATCTATCTATATCCGCTTGTCTTTTCCAATGTCTAATTCGGTCATTCAGTTTAAGATAGTCTAGCTAATTTCAGGGTTTCTTTTCATATCCAATATTGACTATAACTATTTGATTATCTAATGAATAAATTGAATAATATCAACAAGTCAAATAGCTAAATTATTAATTCCTTCTTCCCAACGGAGTCACTTATAAAAAAACGCAATTGTCTTTAGTTGACAATTGCGTTTTTTGCATAGCATATAGTCAGGTCTAAACGGGTTCCCTGTCAGGAATATCAAACCGTAAAAGTCACACACCACCACACAGAATCCTAATATTTAGGACTGTAATCAGACAATAGTAAGACAGAACCGATTCTAAACAGCCGACAAAAGTTCCTAAGCATTTGTCGGCTGCATACCGTTGTATCGTTTAGAGCCGGCATTTATGGGTGCACCCGCTTCCCGTGAAATCTTACTAAGCCTCAGGAACACCCTCGCGAGGCACTTTTCCACCATCCCATTACCACCTTATTTCCCTATTAACTGATTTGTATCTTCATTATAATTTAGATATAACTTAGATATCATATACTATTAATGATATATAACATCTAAGTTATATCTATATTACATCTATATTACATCTAAGTTACATCTGTATCATCGTGGTGATATAGTGGCGAATAACCGGTGATTAAAAGTTGCACAAAACAGGACACATTCCTGCATTGGAAAAGCAGGGATGGGAATGATTCAGCCGGAAAGAATGAAAAGACTGAAATTGAAACCCGGTAGAATGACTTCCGCATCGGTGGTAGCTGAAGCACTCTGATTTTATACGATATTTGCAAAGCCCCAGAAAGCGGAACCGGACTTTGCTTTTAGTAGCTTTGTGATGTTACAAGAAGTACATGAGGGAGCCTTGCAAACGACCGGGATTTATGCGTGCATCACAATAAGCGTTTCAATGTAATAAAAATGGGGTTAATAAATTAGAAATTAATTAAAAAGAATGTTGATAATGTAAATGATTGTTTTTATCTTTGGAGCTTTATTTTAATTAAAAAATCAGTAATAAATGGTCTGATTACATAGACGGATATTTGCAACTAAATACGCTGAACATGGGAATGGATGACGTTCTTCTAGAAAATTTTATTCAAAATTAGAAATCAATTATCTATTATTAGAACAATTGAGTCTCAAATTAGACATATTTTTGCAACAGTTATTTATTATTGTTTAATTCAAAAAAAACAAACGTTATAAAAAAATACTTTTCGTCGTTATGGCTTTTATGTATTTTACGTATGTATCTGCATTAGTTCTTCCTGGTGGATACACTTCTATTTACAATTAGCATTCCGAAACTGAGCAGTGCCCTATGTTGTTCCTGCTACAACAAGTTACCAATTCATTGGCACTGCATCAGAACGATGACTGTAACTAGCTATTATTTATAAAGTTACAAACAGTTTGTTTTTAAATTTAGCTTTACTGCTGTTGCCGAAAGAATGCAAGTAGCGATAGGTTTCTCTATAAACGGAGGAGCACAAACCCCTGTAGTTGCAACTATTCCTACTGGTGTTACAACTTACACAGATTCAATTCCGTTGCAACAATTTAAAGATGCTAATGGTTTGAATGGGCTTGGTGGTATAGTTTTCTATAATGGAGCAACACACTTTTTATTTAGCTATACCGGCACAGCATCTACTGTTGATATGACAGTCAATTATATCACACTACAAGCCAGCATCAGCAGCAGTACCAAGTGTTATAGCAGATAAACCAGATGCAATTGTGAATGTATATAATTTGACACGGCCTTTGGTTCGTAAAGCAATTAAACAATCAGAAGCAACAGTAGGTTTAAATCCAGGAGTTTATATCACGAATGGGCACAAGTTTTTTGTAACAAAATAGGTCTGCAAACAAATTTCGTAAATAAAATCATTGTTAGATAATTAAGTTGCCAGATAATCTTGATAAACTATGTAGGATATTCAAAAAAATAATTCTTTGAACATCCTATTTCTAAATCTTAGTTCTTTGCCCTGAAATTCATTGACAATAATTCTTTTGAGAACTATACAATGAAACCTATTTCTTAAAAACAGATGCCGTTATATATCGAATGAGTATTGTCAGATTGTGCTGATAGCCATTCTATCAATGATATTGCTATTTACTTAATCATAAATATTCAATGAAAAAAAATTATTTAATCACTTCCTTATTTGTCATATTTACATTTTTATCAACGCTTTCAGCGCAAGTAAGGCAAGCTCAGAATCCGATAATTTTTGCAGATGTTCCCGACATGTCGATGATTCGTGTAGGAGATACTTATTACATGAGTAGCACAACCATGCACATGAGTCCGGGTGTGCCTATTATGAAATCCAAAGACCTTGTAAATTGGGAAATCGTGAATTATGCTTATTCGACTCTTGGCGATATGGACGAGTTAAGCCTCAATAACGGCAAAAATACCTATGGAAGAGGATCTTGGGCCAGTTGTATCCGATATCATAAAGGTTTGTATTATGTAACTACTTTTGCTCAAACTACCGGAAAAACATATATCTGGACAACTAAGGATATTGAGAAAGGCCCATGGGAAGAGCATTCATTCAAACCGTCGATGCATGACCATTCTTTATTTTTTGATGACGATGGTCGTATCTACTTAATTACAGGTGCTGGAAAACTCAAAATTTTTGAATTAAAAGAAGATTTATCAGGTGTAAAAGAAGGAACTGAAAAGGTACTTATTGAAAATGCAAGTGAACCTGCGGGGAATATCATGCTTCCTGCTGAAGGATCCCAGTTATTCAAACATGATGGCAAATACTATTTATATAATATCTGTTGGCCAAGGGGTGGTATGCGAACAGTTCTCGTTCACAGGGCTGATAAGATTACCGGACCATGGGAAGGGAAGGTTGCATTTCAGGATCAAGGCGTTGCTCAGGGAGGAATGATAGATACTCCTGATGGAAGATGGTTTGCATATTTGTTTCAGGATCACGGATCTGTAGGACGTACTCCTTATATTGTCCCTATGAAATGGGAAAATGGTTGGCCGGTAATAGGTGTTAACGGGAAAGTTCCAGAGTCAATTGATCTTCCTGCAAGTAAGGGTTTAATGCCGGGTATTGTGGCATCAGATGAATTCAACCGTAAAAAAGGAGAACCTGCATTACCACTGGTTTGGCAATGGAATCATAATCCTGATAATAAACTTTGGTCGGTTACTCAGCGTAAAGGTTACTTGCGTTTGACTACCGGACGCGTTGATACATTGTTCATACAGGCAAGAAATACGTTGACGCAACGAACAATTGGTCCGGTATCTTCGGGTATTACATCAATTGATGTTACAAACATGAAAGAAGGTGATTTTGCAGGACTTGCACTTTTACAGAGAAAATTCGGACAGGTAGGGGTTAAGTTTATCAATGGTGTCAAATCAATTGTAATGGTAAATGGCGAAAGGCCCAGACCTGTTGAAGCACAAAGTGTTCCATTAACTCAGAAAACTGTTTATCTGAAAGCTGAATGCGATTTCAGAAATAGAACTGATATTGGGTATTTCTTTTATAGTCTTGATGGAAAATCATGGACCTCAATTGGGTCTCAACTTAAAATGGAATATTCAATGCCACACTTTATGGGCTATCGCTTTGGTTTATTCAACTATTCAACGAAAACACCAGGTGGTTTTGTAGATTTTGATTACTACCGTATAGAAGATAAGATTACAAAACAATAAATTTCAGCAAGAAGCTCAGAAACTGACTGATTAAATCTAATAGCTAAATTAAGACACTGTGAAATGAAAAATCGTAAATGCTATTTTTTATTGAGTATTGGAATTATAGTGTCTATACTCGGTGTCAATGCACAAAATCCTATTATTCGAAATCAGTTTAGTGCCGATCCGACAGCAAGAGTTTTTAATGATAAAGTGTATCTTTATCCTTCACATGACATACCCACTCCAACTGATAAAAACTTACGTAAAGACTGGTTTTGTATGGAAGATTATCATGTGTTTTCTTCCGAGAATCTTACCGATTGGACTGATCACGGCGTCATTGTTACGCAAACCAAAGTCCCCTGGCTTACTAAAACCAACTATAATATGTGGGCTCCTGACTGTGTTTTCAAAAATGGCAAATACTACTTTTATTTTCCTGTCGACGGCAAAATTGGTATTGCCACTGCCTTCAAACCTGAAGGTCCATATACTGTGTTGGATAAGCCGGTAACTGGTATAGGAGGTATTGACCCTTGCGTACTCTTGGACAAAGATGGTTCTGTATATATTTTTACAGCCAGAGGAAAAATAAGCGTAGCCAAACTCAATGAGAACATGATTGAAGTTGAAGGCGAAGTTAATACCATTGCCAATCTCCCTGCCAAAGGACTTATCGAAGGTCCGTTTACCTTCCAACTCAATGGTAAATATTACCTCACGTATCCACATGTTGAGAATAAAATCGAACGTCTGGAATATTCCATCAGCGATAGCCCCATGGGACCATACATACCAGGTGGTGTAATCATGGACGAATCTGCTTCCTGTTGTTGGACAA
>Ga0302215_10000412_pt1 | contig 31374 bp, 14 predicted proteins | sample II_Fen_N3_1_FD_194580 | JGI IMG/M metagenome (GOLD analysis project Ga0302215, IMG submission 194580) | Peat permafrost microbial communities from Stordalen Mire near Abisko, Sweden - II_Fen_N3_1 | ecosystem: Environmental > Terrestrial > Soil > Wetlands > Permafrost | place: Sweden: Abisko... | reverse complement strand
GGGCACATCATAAACCTGATCGGTTGCATTTAATTTATAATAAAACGCCATGCTAAAATTGAACAAAGGATAAGGTTTATCGTAAATTTGAGTCCCATCAACCGCCTTTGGTTCGTATATATTCGACCGAAGAGATGTTATGGAGGCATCACGTTCATAAACAAATACATTGTTGGCTTTTTTGTCCAAATCAATATACGTGGAAGTAGAAGTATATGGATCACTATCACGTAAATTTCCCTTACCACCAATTCCAGTTCCAGCTCCTGCATAGTTCACTTCTACATCGCCAACCAAACTTGTAGTGCTTGTCAATTCGACACAATCGCCATTGATTACAACCGAACTCAATGTTACTTTTCTATCGCTGCCATTTAGAAATACCTGAAACCCAAAATCGGTAAATTTCGGTACCAGATTGGTTTCAAATACCAACGGTAATACCGGTACAAGGAACTTTATTTTAATAACTTTAGGGTCTGGAGTGCGTGATAATTGAAGTGGTTGAAGAGGTCTGAAGTCTTCGCCAAGTATTTTAGTTTTGTAAAATGCTTTGCCTAACATTTCACCATACCAACGATAACCATTCGGGTCAAGATGGCCACCTCTATCGGGCATATTATAAACCGGTCCTGCACAAACCACATCAATGTATTCATTGGACATTTCTAGTTGAGCCATTCCTATTTCTAATGTTTTTCCCTTCGAATAATTTTTCCCTACCTGATAAGTTATCATTATCGGCTTGTCAGCTTGACCATATTTTGTCATAATATCGTTTTGCATATTGTTTTTCAAGGTCAATAAATATGATTTATAGAGTGCTTTATTACCAGTAGCGGAGCCTCCATTTACCAAACCATCTGCCGATGATAATGATATTGGTGTTACATTATAATTATATTCACCCTGCATCCAGAACAATGCAGGACAATGAACACTTTTAGTAATGTTATACGCATATGTTATCGCATTTGTAAAATCAGCATAACATGCAGGATTATAATACTCTTTCGACAATTGTTCTACTGTTTTGCCACCCCAACCGCAGGAAGAAGCAATGTATTTCTTTCCGTTTGTTTTAAGTTGAATGTGGTTTGCCGCACTTACAATCGGACATTCGCAAGCCATTTGGCTACTTATTGTTTTTGGTTGTGTTACGGCTCCATCTAATGCTAATGTTGAAATTAATGGATGTAGGGTTGTTGTAGAAGTGTTTCCATAGTTAGTCCATACCTGATTACCAATCATATAATTATTTGGAACGGCTGTAGTTGATAATGGTGGCCAGGATTGCTGACCGGTTGATAAACTTTGACCATAGATAATTATATGCTCGTAGGCTTGTGAAAAAGCGATATTGAATGATAGCAATGTGCCAAATATTGATAGAATCAATGATTTCTTTAAAGTATTCATTTTTTTTGATATTTATTAATCAGGCAACATTAGAATATATAATTTGTTTAAAAGATAGCGTTTTTAAATGATATTTAGTATCCTATCCCTACACATCAGCTTTGGATTCTCATTATAATGTTGTATTATCTGCAAATATGGCTGGTAAGTTTACTTTGCAAATGTAACTAATGTAATACAAATACAACGAGATGATTTTTAAGAATAATCTCACAGATTTATTTATCTAAGTAAGTGGAATGAAATAATGTCGTATATTTAAAAGAATAGAACGCGGATTTTCGCTGATCAAGCTGATTTTTACGGATTCTTTTATTGTTAAGATTTTATTCGGATTAAAACTCCAACAAGTTGGAGTTGATCAAGAAAGACAAATCAATTCCAACTTGTTGAAATTAGATCCGTTTTAAATCCGCCAAATCTGCGTGTATCCGCGTACTATTCTTGTAGGATTAAAATGGGACAATTAATTGTTCCTATTACTTAGATTCAACAGATTTAATTTAGAGAATAACCATTTTTCTGATTCTACATCTTGAATTGGTGAACGTTTATGTCCGTTTTCCTTGACAATAAGCAATTCTTTTGGAGCAGTTATCGTATTGTAAGCTGCGTACATTGAAGTGATCGGGCATGACAAGTCGTTGTATCCAAATGATATAAAACCGGGAACTTTAATGTTACGGGCAAAATTGACAGCATCATAATATCTGGAAGTTTCCATCTTCTTTGGATCATTCAGATTCTGAGGGTTTTCTGTTGAAAATAAGTGGGGCCAACCACCGGCTCTGCCTACCGTGTAGCCCAGATGATCGCAAAGTGCAGGATAGAAGCAAACATAGTATTTCACGCGTGGATCCATTCCAACGGTTACCAATGTTAATCCTCCTCCCTGACTGCCACCCCAGACAACAACATTCTTTCCATCATATTGAGGCAGGCTTACTAAATAATCAATTGCCCTTACACAGCCGACAAATACGCGTTTGTAGTAATAATCATCTCTGCTTTCGAGATTTAAATGCATGTATTTTTTAAGTGAACCTGAGAACAAATCAGAATACACTTTTTCATCCTGAGTAAGCGGCAATCCATGAATTCCTATCTGAAGAGTAATAAACCCCTTTTCAACAAGAGAATTAACGGGAGCAAAGTCAGGTTTAATTTTATGAACCCCGGCTCCCGGCAATTGAAGAATAACAGGGTACTTTCCTTCTTTTTTAGGAACTGAAAGAATCCCATATATTCTCTCATTAATGCGATAACTTTGAATGCCAACATGATATACGTTGACTTTATCGGTGCAATACTCCGGCATTAATGTTACAAGGGGATCCATTGGAATCTTTTTATTATCATTCAGAGCTTTGTTCCAAAAATCATTGAAGTCTTTGGGAGTAGTTGTTATTGGAACGATTTTTTCCGGATCATATGCTATTTGAGTCAGATTATTTATACGCTCACCTTCATAGGACAGATAGACCCTGCAAGTTAGAAACCCCGGAACTTTCATTCCTTCAGCTTCAACCCTCAGCGTTCCATCTTTTAAAATAATTTCTTTTGTAAAGTAGGGTGCTTGTTTTTCAAACCCAATAGTATATTTAACACTTACTTCAGAAAGTGGTTTATTATCCTGAGTAATGCTTATGTCAAAAAAAGCTTTATCACCCACTTTATACTTCCAATCAGTGTGATCGGGAGTAATTGTAATTCGAGGTTTACTTGCTGCTTGAAGTAATAAAGTGGTTAACAGTAAGCAAATAATCAGAAAATACGAATTTTTAAATTTCATAATGTTTTATTTTAAATTTAACGTTTCCTTTAATTTAATGATTTCTAAACCAGCATCTATAATTAATCCCATTCCATGAATCTCATTGTCTTTCTTTGGTCTTAAATAATAAAAAGCAAGGTCGTTACCAATACCTGTTCCAATGCAAATATCTTTAATATTGAAATCTGATGTAATTTTTTGTTTTCTAAGACCATCCCAACCCCTGAGAGCGATTGATGCATATCTTTTATCCAACCAACCCTGATTAATGGCTCGAGCAACGCTATATACGAAAATGGTTGAACAGGATGTTTCGCTGTACGAATCATTTTTATCCAATAGTTGATGCCATAGCCCCTCACTATCCTGATAGTGCGAAACACCCATAATATGACGTTTCAATAACTCAATAATTTTCGTTCGGTTTGGATAGTTTTCGGGTAACGTATTCAACAAATCAACAGTTGCCAGCATAACCCAACCGTTACACCTTCCCCAGTGAGCCCCACCAACACAATCTAAATCGGCAAAATAAGCATGGTAAAATAATTCTTTAGTTGGATTCCATAGATATTTATTGAAGTTGAGAACCTGCTTAATGGCGTCATCGTAGTAAATACTGTTTTGGCTATATTTGCCCATTTTTGCTAAAAACGAAACGGCCATATAAAGGTCATCGGCCCAAAGTGTCATTTTGTAAGGCCAGGTACGAACCAGTGTGCCATCAGCTAAACGTGGCTGTTTTTTAAGTATGTGATTGGCTGCTAATTCAATGAAATCGGAATATGCTTTTTTAGGCGACAGATTGTTAGCATCGATAATAGCTGCACCCATGGCCCCAAAATCGTCCAGTTCATCGGAACGTAAAAGTGAATTGTATGGACCACCGGGGAATTTTGTTTTTCTTTTTTCAAAAAAACGTTTATTTGCGAAGCAACCATCAATGTGGTCGATTACAAACTGGGAATATGCATGATTATTTGTCACTTTACTCAGATGTATCATAGCCATATCCAACACTCCCATGCTGTAATGCCAATTCGAATATTGACTTTTACAATAAACATCTTCTTCGGCAGGGATAGATTCAGTAGTAGGGTAGTAAGCTTTCGTTGTTTTTCCAACAAAACCTGTTTCTTTTTCCATTAATATCTTATCAGCAATGCCTTTTACAATGCTGATATCATCCTGACTTTGGACGAAAAGCGAATGAGACAATAACAGAATTGAAATCACAAAGAATTTAATAATTGATTTTCCCATTAAGATGTTTGTTTTTTATTAGTTCCAGTGTTAAAAGATTGAATTTGTAAAGCGAAATATTAATTCTGAGATTCTTCACTTTCCAATAGTGCAAAATTAATCTTAAATGTGTTGAAATATTCTATTCATAACTATCATTTTATTATACCAAACTATCAAACAATATTTATATAAGAGAATTTAATGGTTTTATTTATGTTTTAATACTGAATATGTATATATTTGCCAAAAATCAATCCACCATGCGTTTTAAAATAGTTTTCATCATTATCTTTTTTATTTTAAGTATTAAACTTAATGCTGAAAACCCGAACGATATTGTATTTGAAAATATTTCAGTTAAAGAAGGTCTTTCGCAACTATCAGTTGTTGCTATTTTTCAGGATAGCAAGGGATTTATGTGGTTTGGCACACGGGATGGATTAAATCGTTATAATGGATATGATTTTGAAGTTTTCCAACACGATAAGGCAGATAGTACCACCATCAGCGATGGATATATTCGTTGTATTTCTGAAGACAGTGAGCATAGAATTTGGGTTGGAACAACCAACGGTTTGAACTGTTTTGAACAAAAGACCAAAACGTTTAAGCATTACAATATCAATCTTTCGTCTCATTCTAATGATTTGAATCAAATTGATTGTGTATTACCAACATCCGGAAATAAAATATGGATTGGAAAAAAAGACGGTCTATATCTTTTAGATTATTCCAATGAAAAATCAATCCTGAAGAAGATATTGTCATTAAGAATTAATACCATTGTTCAAAATAATAATCAACTTTTAATTGGAACAGGTGTCTCGAATCCAATAATATACAATATAAAATCCAATAAAACTTCCAATATTATATTTACAGGAATCAATATCCCTAAAAATATTTCTTTAAATTTAATTATTAAAGATAAGAATGGTCTTTTTTGGTTTGGTACGACTGATCAGGGATTTGGGCTTTTTGATCTTAAGAACAAAAGGATATTAAAATATTACAACACATTTATTTCGAAAGGATTAAGCAGTAATTCGATTAAAGCAATGAACCAGGATAAAGAAGGTAATTTGCTAATTGGAACTTATAATGGTCTAAATATATTTAATCCCGGTACTGAAACATTTAAAGTTTACAATCAGGAAGGAATGGGACGGGGAAGTATAAGCAGCTATGCAGTTGAGGCATTGTGTGTTGATAATGCAGATGGTGTCTGGGTCGGCACTTATTCGGGTGGTATAAATTATTACCACAATCAAAGTAACTCTTTTCGGTTCTATGATACCAGATTAAGTAAACAAGTGTTGGGAATTATTGGTCCAATGCAAGAGTCAAAAGATGGAGTATGGATTGGAACTGAGGCAAATGGAATCATGCATTTCAATCCGGTTACTAATTTATACCAATACTACCCTTGTGTTAAATCATCAAATCCCGATGTTTTTCCTGAAAATAATGTGAAAAGCTTATTTGCTGAGAATAATAAACTTTATGTTGGGCTCTTTCGGGGAAAATTATTTGAATTTGACACAAATAGAAGAAGATATTTAAAATCGTACAATATCGGAGGAGCCATCTATGCTATCAAACGTGATTTAAATGGTCTACTGACTATAGGAACCTATGCTTCAAATGGTTTACAACAAATTAAAGATGGAAAGATTACACCTTTCGATCTACCTTTAAACAATGGTAAAACTTTTAATGTTGCTCAAATTACTTGCTTTGTTAATGATAAAAATGGCGGAATCTATATTGGAACACGTAGCAACGGATTGTATTATTATAACAATCGTAAAGTTATAGAATATAACTCTTTAGCAGCTAATAAAAAATTATCCGGAAATAAAATATCTGCCATTTATATTGACAAAAGTCAGAATATTTGGGTTGGTACTGCCGATGGAGGTCTTGATGTTATATCGTATACGTCCAAACTTGTTAAAGTTTATACTATAAAAAACGGTCTTAAAGACAATAAAGTTTGCAGTATAACGCAAGATCATAGAGGACGGATTTGGGTAGTTACCCGTAGAGGAATTTCTGAAGTCGATATAAACCTGGGCATCAAAAAAACAATAGATTATACCAATGGGATTAAAATACAAGAATTCTCTCAAAATTCAATTTTAGTTACGTCTGATAATACCATTTATGTCGGCGGTGATAATGGGTTTATATCATTCAATCCTGATAAAATCAAACCGAATAAGTTTGTTCCTCCAGTTGTAATTGACGGTATATCTATTAATAATGTTCTCTTAAAAATGGATATTGAAAACCATCAATCATTAAATTTAAAATACAACGAAAACAATATTACTATATCATACAGTGCTTTAAGCTACAAAAATTCCAATAGAAACAGATATGCCTATATGTTAGTGGGTGTTGACAAAGGGTGGAATCAGGTGAATGATATTCGGGTAGTAAATTATGCCAATCTGAGTCCCGGTAAATACATTTTTAGAGTAAAAGGCTCTAATAGCGATGAAATTTGGAATGAAGAAGGTACATCTATATTGCTTAATATATCTTCACCATTTTGGCTCACATGGTGGGCAATTCTCTTTTATTTATCAATAACAATTACCATAATATATTTTATTATTCGATATTTTGCTATTAAGCAAGATTATGATAATCAGCTTGTAATTAAACAACAACAGGATGAACTTTATCGGGCACGAATCAATCTATTCACTTATTTCTCTCACGAATTGCGTACTCCTCTTTCGTTGATTATCGGTCCTTTGGAAGATATAATGGACAAAGTAACAACCCCTGCTCATCTAATTGCACCCATAAACAGGATTTTTCAGAACGCAAAACGGTTGTTATTATTGGTGAATGATTTAATGGATTTTAGAAAGCAGGAATCCGGTCAGTTTTTTTTAAAAGCTGCTGAAGGTAATTTTGAAAAATTTGCAGAAGAAATAATTATTGCTTTTAGCGATTTGTCATCAAACAGGGAAATTAATCTTGATTACCGGGTAAAAACAGATTTAGATCCTTTATGGTATGATAGGAATTTATTTGAAAAAATACTGTTAAACCTGCTCTCAAACGCTTTTAAACACACTCCGGCTAATGGCAAAATAGAGTTAATGCTTCAGACAGTTGAATTGAATGATTCACTCAAAAGGAAAGCCGCAGAACGTAACCCCGATAGTTGTTTAAATGCAAAAAAATACCTGTTGATTTCCGTAAATGATAGTGGAGAAGGCATACCGGAGAATGAGTTGGAAAATATATTTAATCCGTTCTATCAAATTATTCAAAATAAAGAAATTAATGCCAGTAGTTCCGGCATTGGATTATCTTTAACAAAAGGGTTGGTAGAATTACATCACGGTAGTATCTGGGCTGAATACAAGCAGGATGCCGGTGCTATTTTTCATATTCTTATCCCATATGGCAATGAACATCTTCGTGCGGAAGAAATGGTGGAAGACTATCATGACAGTGAAAATATCAGTCGCTATATTGAAGATGGATCTATTCAAAATGATGAAGAACTTATCTCAAAGGAAGGTAAAAAGTTCAAGGTACTTATTGTTGAAGATAATGATGAACTCAGGCACTATATGAAATCCTGTCTGGTGTCAAATTACAAAGTGTTCGAAGCATCAAATGGAAAAACAGGCTACGAGATGGCTCTTAATCACCTGCCGGAATTAATAATCAGTGATATCATGATGCCGGTTATGGATGGGCTGCAAATGTGTAGAAAATTAAAAAACGAGTTGCTTACCAGCCATATTCCGGTAATTTTACTAACCGCGCGGGTTTCCATGTTACAAATGAAAGAAGGTCTTGAGTTGGGTGCCGATGATTATATCACAAAACCCTTTAGCAGCAGTATACTCTTGTTGAAAATCAAAAATATCATTCAATCGCGCGAAAATCTTAAAGACTTATATGGCAAACGCTTTTCATTGGAGGCTATGGGGGTTGAGGTAACAACTGCTGATGACAGGTTTATGCAAAAGCTCTATAAAGTAGTGGAAAATAATATTTCCAACCCGGATTTAAATATAGAAAAATTTTGTGATGAGATAAATATGAGCAGCGCCAATTTATACCGAAAGATTAAAGCCGTAACAAATCTTTCACCACTTGAATATGTAAAATCAGTAAGAATGCAATTAGCTGCTAAAATGCTTATGGAAAGTGATCTTTCGGTGACTGAAGTGTCAGAAAAAGTAGGGTTCAATAGTTTAATACACTTTTCGGCATCTTTTAGAAAACACTTTGGTTTCTCGCCTACAAAATACGTTCAGAATGAGAATAAGCATACATCCGATAATTCTGATTAATTATTTGAATGTTTGATGATAGTCAAAGTGAGATCAATGCTCTTACTTTGTACCATAAAATTAGTCATCAAAAAATATGAATAAAATAAATCTACTGAATTGGTTGTTGTGTTCAATTCTTTTTACACCTGTTTGTCTTTACGGAGCAAACAAAAATGTTGTTATTGAAAATGAATTATTTAAAAAACAGCTTTGTTTTGAACAAAATAAAGTAGTAGTTGCATCTTTATACGATAAAACACAACAAAAAGAACTGATAAAACCGGTTGATAAAAAACCCTACTTTGAGTTCATTATTAATAATAAACGTGTAACGGCAAACGACCCGATATGGCAATTTCAAAATGTTCAATCCCGTTTAATGGATAACGGAGGGACAGAACTTTCAATATTGGTTACCGGAAGAAACGAATTAAAAAACTTAGAACTTACTATTCTTCAGCAATACTTTCCAAATTCAACCCTTATCAGGGAACAACTTTTATTAAAATCAAAAAGAACTGGAGAACTGAAACTGAATAAAGATCAGGGTAAGCTCCACTTTATATTCCCTCAGTACACATTTTCAAACATTGCACCAAAAGATACCATTACAGAAATCAGAATAGCAAGTTATGGCAATGAAATACTTTCAAAATTAGATCCTAACCGTACGTATGATAATCGTGTAAAAGACAGAAATCTGGCCGCTTGTCATATGTTTCACACCGCTTCAATCTCACACTTACTCTCAGTTGGTAGTAGCGTTATCTTAAAAGGGCCATTCAACCTGATCAAGATAGATAAATACACCATACTTTCAACCTATGAGCATGCTTCCCAGGACGGAATAAAAGGAATGCGTTTAAATCAAATGGGAGTAAACAATGATTACTTAGCTATAACAGATGCAAATCAGGGAGTAAAAACCAATTCCGGTTTTACAATGAGCGATGATGATTTCTTTTTTATAGGATTAGAAAATCAAAAAGACAAATCAGGTACTACCATTTCGAATAAGATAATGCGAGGTGGCTATTTAGATAATGAACCAATTCCCTCAGACAAACACTATCAGACTGTATGGAGTGCTCTGGCATTTATGAATAAAACAACAGATTCGCAAAGTATTATACGAAATTATTTATTGAACCAGATTACTGAAAACAAATCAGCACGTGCTCCAAACTTTTATTATAACACCTGGGGCATGCAACGTACAGCCGAACAAAACGGAAAAGATGTAAGGAGTGTTTTTACAGAAGCACGGATTTTGGAAGAGATGGAATATGCTTCACAGCTTAATGTCGATCATTTTATATTGGATGATGGTTGGGAAGAAACTTTAGGAGTTTGGGAGTATAATAAATCCAGACTTCCAAACGGTTTGAAACCTTTTTTGGATAAAGCCAAAGAGAAAAATATGACACTTGGTGTCTGGTTTTCATTAATTGGTATCGATTCTACTTCACAACGATATAAAGACCATCGCAACTGGGTAATTAAATCCGTTGATGGCACTCCTGCCATAGGTCAATGGTCCAACCCGGTGTTTGATATTGTAAGTGATTTTTCAAAATTAATCGTTGATGACCATAAAAAATTGATTGATCAGGGAATTCGTTTTTTTAAGTGGGATGCAATTAATACGTTTAATAGTGCAGAGCCAAACCTATGGCATGGGAACAGCAGTTATGACAGAAAAGAAATCATTGACCGGTATAATTATTTGCTCCCTTTCGTGGTTACCGATTGCATGAAACAAATTCACCAATATAATAAAGATGTATCCATTGAAATTGATATTACTGAGCCGGAAAGATGTATGATAGGACTAATGCCTTTACAGGAAGGTAAATTGTTCTGGATGAATAACGGAGCTTCCGGTTATGGTGATTACAGCACTTTCAGAACAAAATCTATGCGTACCATTATTAATCAGATAGGAAATGTACTTCCACCTGAGGTTCTTACCTATGCTCAGTATCCACAAAATGTAGTGCCATTCTATGCTCAACGTTATAATGTGAATACATCGCTTGTTGCTGGTAAAGGTTTTTGGGGGGATCTAAAAATGATGTCAAAAAAAGACAGGGAAACAGTAGGTAATACTCTCAAAAAAGCGAAAATGGTTTTACCATATACTACAGGAAAACCTTTGATTATGAATGGTCGTATTGGAGCTTCTCCTGAAATGTATGAACAAATAGATTTTGAGAATGCTTTCGGGCAGGTTGTCGGATTCAGTGGTTCAACCCGTAACTATATGCATCACAGCAAAGTGAATGGAGAAAATATGCTTTGTGTCCTTAATCAGTCATACCATTTGAATGGTAATTTGTTAAATTTAGACTTTCAGTTTACAATACCCGACGATACCCGAGAAGCATTTATTATAGGGAATAAAGGTAAAAACATCTCTATTCTCGAATCTACTGGTTGGATTGATAATGTACAGTTAAATGATAAACTGCTTACTATATCCTTAGGTGCAGCATCGAATCTTAAAATCAAAATGCCTGCAACAATAAAAAACATCAAAGTAAATGTTTCTAATTTCACAATAACCTCAAATGGGTTATTGGATATTCAAGTAACAACTATTTCAGACAGCCTGAAAATTAGTTGGGATTAACAACAAATTGTCATATTTTTAGAAATGATATACTTGTATAAGTTTTTGATATCAAGTATTAATTACAATTTATTATTTTGGAATATTTTTGTAATACAAAATAAATAGTATGAAATGGTTTTAAAAATGAATGTTAATCTTAAAAAAGTATCTCAAAGTGAGCTTAAATATCTAATTGCAATAATATAAAAAATTACATTAAATACTCTCAAAACAAAACTCTAATTAAAATGGAAAAAACAAAATTAATAATTCTCTTGCTGATTTGGTGTGCTTTTAATAGTTTAATGGCACAAAACAAACAAATTTCAGGAAAAGTGGTTGATGAACAAGATCAACCTTTGATTGGTGTAAATGTACTTATTAAGAACGCCAAAATTGGTACTATCACTGATATTAATGGAAGATTTGTAATAAATGCACCCTCATCTGAATCTGTTATAATGTTCAGGTATATTGGTTACTCCACAAAAGAATTGATTGTAGGGGAAAATAAAGATTTAAATATCGTGTTAATTGAAGATTCTAAAACGCTCGATGAAGTTGTTGTGGTTGGATATGGTGAACAAAAACGTATGGATATAACCGGTTCTGTTGGATCTGTAAAAACATCAGATTTAACAAAAGCTCCTGTAGCAACCTTCGAACAAGCATTGGCTGGTCGTATTGCCGGAGTTAATGTATCATCCTCTGAGGGAGATCCCGGAAGTGCAATGAATATAGTTATTCGTGGACAAAACTCAATAACGCAAAGTAATGCACCATTGTATGTTATTGATGGTTTTCCTATTGAAGACTTCAATGCCAATACGCTAAATACAAGCGATATAGCTTCTATTGACGTTTTAAAAGATGCATCCTCTACTGCCATTTACGGAGCTAGAGGTGCAAATGGGGTAATTCTTATTACAACTAAAAGTGGAAAAGAAGGTCGACCTCAGATAAGTTATGATGGTTCGATTGGATTCAGTAAAGAAATTAAAAGAATGGAATTGTTATCTCCGTATGAATTTGTGAAATTGCAATTTGATTTAAATCCTATAACTGCAAGTGGCACTTCTAATTCACTCTCATATTTAAAACCGGATGCTTCCGGAATACCTACCATTAGTATTGAAGATTATAAAAATATTGCCGGAGTCGATTGGCAAAATCAGGTTTTACAAGTAGCACCCATGCAAAATCACAGTTTATCATTGATGGGAGGAACAAAAGCTACAAAATATTCCGTGTCCATAAACTATTTAGATCAACAAGGTATTATTATTAAATCTGGTTTTAATAGATTGCAAGGTCGGTTAAGGCTTGACCAGATTGTTAACGAAAAACTTAAGGTGGGTGTTTCATTAAGTTATAGTCAAACAAAAACATATGGAACTTCTTCAAGATTTGATGATACTTCAGGAAAAGACCCTTCTTTTGGACTGCTTTACAATGTGTACGGATTTCGACCGGTAAACGGCAATGTAGATATGGATCAATTCTTGAATGACGCCATTGATTATGGTTCAAATGAAACAAGTACAATATTGGCCTTTAATCCGTTGGCATATATTAATAATCAAACAAGAAATATTTATCAAAGTAACATTTTAACTAATGTTTATGGAGAATATTCTTTTAATAAGTTTTTAAAATTACGGGTAACTGGTGGATTAAATAGAAATGATAATAGAAATGAGAACTTTTATAATAGTCAGTCGCCACAATCTCTGACAGTTGGAGGAATTATTAGGGGTATAAACGGGTCACAACGTTGGTCACAATCTCAAACTACATTAAATGAAAATACTTTAAGTTATAATAGAACCTTTAATAGAGTACATTCTTTCAATGGTTTAATTGGGTTTACCAATCAAAAATATACAAATCAGCTTTTTGGTGGCGAAGCCTGGCATTTACCATTAGAAGAACTTAATGTGTATGGTCTTAAACAAGGAGAGGCACAACCATTAGATACCAGATATGATGAAAATAGCATAATGTCGTATTTGGGAAGGGCGAATTATAATTATAAACAGCGTTACTATGCAACTGCCTCATTACGTGCAGATGGATCATCCAAGTTTCCAGCATTGAATCGTTGGGGTTATTTTCCTTCAGTATCTTTATCCTGGAGGTTATCAGAAGAAAAGTTCATGAAATCTCTACAGTTTATCTCTGATGCAAAAATTCGTGGAGGATATGGAGAAATCGGAAATAATCGTGTTGGTAGTTATGATTATTTTTCAGCGTTGGCTTTGAGTACTATATCAGGATATTCATATGGAAATTCATACCAACAAGGTGCAACCACCACTTCAATTGGAAATGAAAATTTAAAATGGGAAACAACAAAATCATCTAACATTGGATTAGATGTTAGTATGTTTAATCAACGAATATCATTTACGGCAGATTATTATAAAAAAAACACAACAAATCTTTTGTTGAATGCAAATATAGCGCCTTCAAGTGGTTACACAACTGCGAGAATGAATATAGGGGAAGTTCAAAATTCAGGTTTAGAACTCACTTTGAATACTGTGAATTTTTCAAAAAGAGATTTTACATGGACATCAAATTTTAATATATCATGGAATAACAATAAAATTGTTGCATTAAATGACGGTCAATCAAATATGCTTTCTAATATGCAATGGAATCAAAATTATAATTCTACACCATTGTATTTAGCAGAAGTTGGAAAACCTATTGCTCAATTTTATGGTTATCAATGGAATGGTGTATACCAAATCAATGATTTTAACTGGGTTGATAATTCTGCCGATGTGAGTATCAAATTACCTGACAACGATCCGACGGTCCCATATAACAGAAGAACTTATACTCTAAAACAGGAGGTAACGGATAATGGAAGTGCAAGAAGTATAATTAAACCCGGTTATATAAAGTATAAAGATCTGAATGGAGATGGTCATATAGATAATAAAGACTTAGGTGTTATTGGGGATCCAAATCCCGATTTTGTAGGTGGTTTTACAAATAACTTTACTTATAAAGGCTTTGACCTGAGCATTTTCTTTCAGTTTTCAGTGGGAAATCAATTATATAATGCTAATAGAATGTTGTTCGAAGGAGCCTATCGAAGCGATTTAAATCAATTTGCATCTTATGCTAATCGCTGGTCTCCTGAGACACCTCAATATACTAACTATACTCCGGGTGGGAATGGTTCAAATGTTTATTCAACCCGTACGATTGAAGATGGGTCTTACCTCCGTTTGAAAACTCTGCAATTAGGTTACACTATACCGACATCATTATTAAAATCCATAGGGATAACTGATTTGCATTTGTATTGTGCAACTCAAAATCTTTTTACGTGGACAAAATACAGTGGAATAGATCCTGAAGTTTCAATTAATAACTCAGCATTAACTCCCGGATTTGATTATGCAGCTTATCCGCGAAGTAAAACGATTTCATTTGGTGTAAATGCTAAATTTTAATTTATATGTTGTAAAAATAAAAATAAAAAATATGAAAAAATTTGTAACATTAATTATAATGACGATTACACTATTGTCATGTAGCGATTTTCTAGACATTAAACCAAAAGATTTTACTTCTCCTACGAATTATTATTCAAATGAAGATGATTTAAATCATGCTATTGCAACTGTTTATAATACTGGTTTAAGCATGTACACGCGTTACCTTTCATCTCAGTTTCCACTTGGCACAGACGAAGGATTTTTTAAATCCACATCATCCACATCATCCTTTGATATCATGACATATAAAAATGATGCAGGAGCAGCTGATTTTACTTGGGTTTGGCAAAACTTATATAAAGGAATTGATAGAGCAAACGAATTTTTAGAATATGCAGATCAGGCTAATTGTTCGGATTCGATTAAAACAAAATTAAAAGGAGAAGCTTTGTTTATAAGAGCTTATTATCATTTTGTATTAGCTACTTATTGGGGTTCTGTACCAATGAGATTAAAATCAACCAAAGATCTGAACAGTTTGAATATTCCTCGAACACCGGAAATTGAACTTTATGCACAGATAGTAAAAGACATGAAAGAATCTGAAGCCATGGTGTCAGATATTGATAAATTAGGATATGCAGAAAGGGTGACTAAATCCGCAGTTCAGGGTATATTAGCAAGGGTTTGTTTATTTGCAGCCGGGCGCACAGGTGATAAGTCTTACTACACAGAGGCACGTAATTCTGCATTAAAGGTAATTAAAAGTGGTAAACATGCATTGGACGCTTCTTATCAAGATGTATTTATTAATCTTATGCAAGATAAATATAATGTAAAAGAATCAATTTTTGAGGTTGGTTTTTATGGAAGTACTTACGATAATAATTATCGTTGTGCGGTTTTCCCAAGTTATTTTGGACAAAGAACAAGTTTCCCATCTTCGAATTCTACTAATTTTATTGGAACACAAGGGCAATATGGAAAAGGTCTTTTTTCTGCTGTAAGCTCAGCCTATATATTAAGCACATCTTACCTCTATGATGCTTATGAAACGGGAGATTTACGACGTGAGTGGACAATGTTAGATTATACATATAAAAGTTGGAATACTTTAACCATTGTACCAGAAAAACCAAATTATAAATTCAGATTCGTTGGAAAATTTCGAAGAGAATATGAAATAAATTTCCCGCTTTATAAATGGGGAAATTCAACAAATTGGCCATTACTAAGGTATTCGGATGTGTTATTAATGTATGCAGAAGCTGATAATGAACTCAATGGACCACAAACGGATGCTATTGAATATGTAAATATGGTTAGACGTCGTGCATTTGGTGTAGATCCGACAGTAAAAAATCAAACTATTGATAAAACATTTACATCAAAGGATGAGCTTTTCACTTATTTAAAAGATGAGAGACTTCGAGAGTTTGCATTTGAGGCTATACGAAAAATGGATTTACAGCGATGGGGTATTTTTTATGAACAAATGAAAAAAATGCAAACCATTATTGAAAATACACCTGCTACTGATTTGGTACCTGCTCAAAGCTATTGGCCTGGAGTGCCACTTGCCGTGCAAACCTATGTGAATTTTGATATTAGAAATGTGTTATATCCTATTCCATTATCTGAGATGTCTGTAAACAAGGCATTAAACAACGAGAATAATCCTGGTTGGTAATTGATACAAAGACTTGTAAGAATAAAATTTTATATTGTTGATTTTTATGATGCACAACCTATTAACCAATTTCAGTTGGTATAAACTTGTATTTTTCATTATTACAGGACTTACAGTTTCAGCTGCTTTTGCTCAAGAGAACAAAAATAAAGACTCATTGATTCTTAAATTAGATTATGATGGTGATGATTTTCATCTTTCCAAAAATTTTGATTTTGAGGATAATGGATTTAAAGGGATTAAATATAGCTATGGCATAATTCCTCGTGCAAGGGCAGAAGGCGAAAGTCTAATTTCAACAGCAAAAGTTTCGGTTGTACCATCTGAATTATCAGGCTATGGTAATGCAATTCAATATACATTGGGACCTCAACAAAAATCTGATAAAAAAGCTCGGATAGAACATTATTTGTTTGTGGGAGACTTTGGAAAAACATATGTTTCGGAGTTCAGTATTAAGCTTCATCCTGATTTTACAGCCATTGATTTTATAAGGTTTGATGGAGGTTCTGCCTGGTGTTGCCTACATCAATGGCATCAAAGTTCTCCTGAATCTCCTCCGATATCTCTTAATATAAAAAGAGGGACTAATAATATCCTGGTTACAGAATTTCACTATGGAACACGTAGAGGTGACAAAATTAGAACTGCTGAAAGTTCAGAAAAAACTGTCGAATTAGGAACCTGGTATCACTTCCGCTATGAATGGCGTATTGAACCAGGTACGGATAATAGCTATTGCAAAATTTGGATGAGCGATAAACGAATGAGTGACAAATTTATCGATGCCGATTTATGGTGTGACTATAAGGGCCAAATAGGCTATACGCTTGAAGGTAAACCCCAAAGCGAAATGGAACCATTAAGCAGGAATATAAGAGAGCAACAAGGTATTTACCAAAATACGTATATTGACCCGAAAGCCTTTCATGCTGTAATTTATGATAATGTGAAGATATACTTAAAAAAATAGCATACTTTTATTAAATACTATGATACTAAACACCGGTGAGGTTAGAAAATTTAAGTTTAGATTAATAAAACGGATTTTTTATTTGTTCACATTTATTGTGTTTACATTTTCGTGTCATACTAATCAGGATGGTTTAAGCAATGACAATACAATCAGTAATTTTAGCATTCAGTCATTCAAAGGTACAGTAACTTCAACTAATGATTCAATAAATGTTATAGTTCCTTCGGGAACAAATCTGAATGGTGTTAATGCAACTTTTACAGTTTCAACTAAGGCAGTTATAAAAGTTGACGGTATTACTCAGATTAGTGGTAAAACATTAAATGATTTTAGCAAATCGATAATTTATATGGTGACGGCTGAAGATGGGAGTATTAGAAAATATGTTATTAAAGTTTCATTTGGACCTCTTATGCTATTGAATCTTGATTTTGATGGTTCTGATTTTATTCTTTATGGAAGTTTTGATTTTACAGATAACGGATATAAAAAGACCGGTTACAACTACAATGGAACAATTGAATATGTACCAACAATTAGAATAGAGGGCTCAAGTATTAGCAATACTCCCAGAGTAACGGTAGTAAATTCGCAACTGGAAAATAGTGGAAATGCTTTGCAATATACACTTGGACCTCAACTTTCAACAGATGAAAAAGCGCGCGTAGAACATTACTTATTTATTGGTGACTTTAAGAAAGCGTATGTATCAGAATTCAGTATTAAACTTCACCCCAATTTCACTCCAATTGATTTAGTGAGATTGGATGGTGGTGTAGCATGGTGTTGTTTGCATCAATGGCATCAAAGCTCTCCCGAATCACCTCCAATATCATTGCTGATAAAAAATGGAACAAACAATATTATTTATACAAACATTTTGTCAGGTACATATAAAACCGGTTCAAATAATAAATCATTTAATACTCCGGAAAAAACAATTGTACTTGGCAAATGGTATCATTTTCGTTATGAATGGCTAATTGATCCCGGAACAACCAATAGTTATTGTACCATTTGGATAAGTGATACCCGAATAGGAGATCAATTAACTGATGCGGATTTATGGTATAATTATAGGGGGCCAATAGGCTATACATTGGTTGGAAAACCAGCAAGCGAAATGGACCCATTAAGCAGGAATATCAGAGAGCAACAAGGTATTTATCAAAATACATATATTGATCCAAAAGCCTTTCATGCATTGGTTTATGATAATGTAAAAATATATCAAAAATAATAAGCAAGGAAATAATGATTCATCAAGTTATTATGAAAAAACTCGTTTTAGTTGTATTATCAATAGTAACACTTTGTGCATTTGAAGTAGTACAAAAGAAAGTAACTATTTACATGGCAGGTGATTCAACTATGACAAATCAGCCATTGTTTAAGCACCTAACGGATTCAATTACCGGAAAAACTTTTGATGAACCTTTTCCTACACGTGGGTGGGGACAAATGTTGCCTGATTTTTTCAATTCAGAAGTAATAATAGCTAATTATGCTCAGAGTGGAAAAAGTACACTCTCATTTGAAAAAGAGGGACACTGGGAAAAAATTATGGATAAGGTTCAACCAAACGACTATGTAGTTATCGAGTTTGGTCATAATGATGCTAATCCAAAGCCAGACAGACACACCACATCTGAACAATATGAAAGTAATATTCGCCATTTTCTAAGCGATGTGCGAAGCAAAGGAGCTATACCCATTCTTTGTACACCGGTTGCGCGACGAAAATTTGAAAATGGAAAGATAGTCCTCACATTGACTGAATATGCTCAAGTTTGCAGAAAAATAAGCAAAGAAGATAAAGGCTTATTTTTTATTGATATGGAAAAAAAAGGTGAAAAGATTATTTCAGAACTTGGCGAAACCGGTTCAACAAAACTCTTTACCACACTTGAACCAGGTGTAAATAAAAATTTCCCGAAAGGTATAAAAGAAGTTACCCATTTTAACGAAGCGGGTGCTAGAGTGATGGCTGGTGAATTTTTAACAGGACTTCGTGAATTAAAAGTTGAAACATTAACAAACTACATCAAATAAAACACTGATAATCATTATTGAATATTAAATGCTTTATCTTCACCAACAATAATACTTAGTATGCATACAAAGAAAATTATTTTATTTTTATCACTGTTGGTTACAAATGTTTCATATTCACAGCTGTCCGAATCCTTCTACTTAATAACCAACGACCATTCAACGTCAATACTAATTGATTCAAAAGAAAAGGAAGTGGTTAAAACTGCTGTTGAAATGTTTTCAAACGACATGAAATTGGTGGGGAATGCCGAGGTTAAAACCTATAATATCTATTCTGGTGAACCAAATTATCTTATTGTAGCAGGAACAATTGGTAATAATACTTATATTGACTCCCTGATTTCAAAGGACTTATTTTCGGTCGAAGAAATCAACACTAAATGGGAAGCATTTAAAATTAAAACTTATTATCCGAAGAATAGCCAACAAAAAATTTTACTGGTTGTGGGGAGTGATAGCAGGGGCACTGCTTATGGTATTTTGGAATTGTCACGATTGGCGGGCGTATCTCCCTGGAACTGGTGGGCAGATGTTACTCCTGACAAGAAGAAATCCGTATTGATAGATTCGAAGATCAATATTGTTCAAAGTCCATCTGTTCAGTATCGTGGTATTTTTCTTAATGATGAAGATTGGGGAATAGAGCCCTGGGCAACTAAAACTCTTGATAAATCGAGTTCAAAGGGTGCTTTTGGGCCAATGGCATATCAAAAAGTTTTCGAATTGCTTCTTCGTCTTCGGGCAAATACGATTTGGCCTGCCATGCACGAAAGTACTGTTCCGTTTTTCTTAGTAAAAGGAAATAAGGAAATGGCCGATCATTATGGAATTGTTGTGGGAACTTCACATTGCGAACCCATGATGCGTTGCAGTGCCAGCGAATGGAAATTAAAAGGAATCGGAGAGTACAATTATGCAATAAACAGTATGAATGTAAATCAATACTGGACTGACCGTGTAAAGCAATTATCTTCTTCTGAAAATATATATACCTTGGGTATGCGTGGGGTACATGATGGAAAAATGTTGGGTGCTGAAACCATTGACGAACAAGTTGATTTAACGAACAAAGTGTTCAAAAACCAACGAAAATTAATTATTGATTATCTAAATCCTGACCCCAAAAAAGTACCACAAGTTTTTATTCCTTACAAAGAAGTTCTGGATATCTATAATACCGGTAAACTGGAACTTCCTGAAGATGTTTCGTTAATCTGGTGTGATGACAATTTCGGATATATCAGCCGTTTATCTTCTCCACAAGAGCAGGCACGAAGTGGTGGAAGTGGTGTTTACTATCACGCATCCTATTATGGGTCTCCCCACGATTATCTTTGGTTGTGCAGCACTCCACCGGCTCAGGTTTATACCGAAATGAAACGTGCCTGGGATTACAATGCCCGTAAATTATGGATACTGAATATAGGGGATATTAAGCCTGCCGAATACATTATCGAATTATTTATGGATATGGCCTGGAATATAAACAGCATAAACGAAAATTCGATTCAATCTTATACAGAAAATTGGATTAGCCGTGAATTTGGAAAAGAACATTCTTCGGAGATTACAAGTGTGATGAATCAATATTATCATTTGGCAACCATACGAAAACCGGAACATATGGGTTGGAGTCGCATCCAAACCAACGGATTCCCCAAAGGGTTTACTCCGGTTATTAACACCGAATTTAATTCATTTGCGTTTGGAAATGAGTTGCAAAAGAGAATTGATGATTATCAGGTAATTGAAGATCAGGTAGAAAAATTATCGCTAAAGATGGCCCCAAATCGCAAAGATGCCTTTTTTGAACTGATAAAATATCCGGTTCAGGGAGCTTCACTCCTCAACAAGAAGTTGCTTTATGCCCAAATGTACAGGATGCTTGCACCACTGAATTTACCCGTTGCAAATGAATATGCACAATTAAGTCAACTATCACTTGATAAAATTCAACAATTGTCAGAAGTGTTTAATCATCAAATAGCTGATGGGAAATGGAATGAAATGATGGATTGTAAACCAAGAAATCTTCCTGTTTTTCAGCGGTTGGAATTGCCTGAAATCAAAATTGCAGATCAATCCGGAATCGTAGTTTTTGCGGATGGAGTAAACACCCCCATTCAATCCCAAAAGATTTTTGATACCACTGCTTTCATACAATCAGCTAATGATAATTTAGATCTTACGATTTATCAAAAGGGACTAAAAACAGCATCGTGGAGCATTGCCAAAAAACCGGTTTGGTTAACTTCATTGGTTGAAAAACAACATGTAAAGGGTGAAGATAGAATTCAACTGAAGATAAATTGGGATAAAGTGAACGGAAGTTCTCAACAGGGACTTTTTGTTTTAGAAAGCGGCTCAGATAAGTTTAATATTCATCTGGATGTACTTAAAAAAATGCCAAATCAAATAGGGAAACCTATGACTAATGATTTTGTAGCTTTTAATGCCACTGAATATGAAAAGCCAACGAGTGTTGAAGTGACTGAAATTCCCGGATTGGGACATAGTTCTGCGATTTTAAAAGTAAATCCCGGAAATCTGAAGTTGGCTTTGGAATATGTATTTAACACTACAAAGTCAGGAAAAGTTTCAGTATGTATTGCATTGTATCCCAATCATCCTGCCAATGGACGAAACAAGCGATATGCCGTTGCCATTGATAATGAAGAGCCTCAGATAATTGAAACAGAAACAGATATATTCAAGGAAAACTGGAAGGTAAATGTTTTGAGAAACCAGTCCAGAACGATAACAACTCATAAAATAGAAAAAACCGGAAAACACGTTTTGAAATTCTACGCAATTGATTCGGATATCATTCTTGATCAAATATTTATCGATTTTAAACAAGATAGAAAATTTTATCAAATACCAGCCTTTAAATTAAATAATACAAAGTGATATGAAAACAAAATGTACAATAATCTTTCGTTTTTTATTTATCTTTTCTTTATTGCAAAATTCATTGTTTGCTCAAACGACTTTCAATACTACAGTTATTGAGAGTAAGAAAACAATCCATCCCAGATTATATTTAGATCAAGCAGGTATTAATCAATTGAAAACTCAGATTACATCAGGAAAATATCTAACATTATATAACCGACTAATTACAGCTGTAAATAAATATCCTTCAGCACCTAAAACTGCAGTTGCAAAGGGGACGGATTTACGTGCCTGGGGTGATAGGTTATTGAACTTATCTATTGCATATAAATTATCTGGAAATTCAACCTATTTGTCTAAAGCGGAAAGTTATGCAACTTTTTTGATGACAGCCCCCGATACATACTATTCAGACCCAGAACTTGAACCGGCACATCATTTATCGGGATTAAGTGTTTTTTACGATTGGTGTTTCAATGAAATGAATTCAACAGTAAGATCGAATATGATCACTTTTGTGAATGCAAAAGGAAATCTACTAAACACCTGGTTAAAATCTTCAGCGGCAGATACTCAATATTATTTGTCAAATCAGCTTACTAGTAGAATGTCCGGATTAGGAAGCAGCGCTCTTGCATTTTATGAGTGTTTTGATACTAAAGGTTGGATTAGCACTGTTATGCAAAAATTTATTTTTGCAGGTGGCATTCGTGGTGATGATGGAGGTTTTTCTGAGGGTGCAAGTTATGGAGGATATGACTTAGATTTTCAAATGCGTTTTTTTGATTTATCGAAGATGTTATTATCATGTAATTTTTACAATTCAAACTGGTGGAGTAATTGTTCCAATTATCAGGTATATATGACACTTCCTTACAATTCATGGAGCAGCAAATTAAATGTTGTCGACATAGGCGATTCCCCAAGATATCTTTGGTATGGACCTGATTATATGTTACGAGGAATTGCGAAAGAAAAAAGAGATGGTTACGCTCAACAATTAGCAGATATGGCGGAAACAAAACTAATAAATAACGATGTTGCCCTGGCACTAAATTTATTCAGATACGACGGAACAGTTGCTTCAGCAACACTGAATAGCCTTCCTCTATTACACTATTTTGATAATTACGGTGTAGTCACAACAAGAGATTCCTGGTTAAATAATAAATCATTAGTTTCATTTACTTGTGGACCGGCTTTAGGACATCAGTTTGTTCAAAATAATAATTTTGATGCAGGTACAGGACATAGTCACCCAAATGCGAATAGTTTCAGCATTTTTAGTAACGGAGAATTTTTAATACGCAATTGCGGTTATGTTTTAAGACGAACAGATCAAGAAAACACTTTATTAGTTGATACATATGGACAATTAAATCAATCAATTACGGCAACTTATTGGACGTCAACAGCTCAAGCATCTGCAAAATCATTTCCCACTATTATAAAAGTTGAATCAAATCCAGACTTTGATATTATGGTTGGTGATGCAACTAAGAGTTATTCTGCTTTAAGTAAATACGAGCGAACACTAATTTATTTAAAACCAAATGTTGCATTAGTTTTAGACAATATTCAAAGTACATCAAACCATAACTTCGAATTACTTTTTCATGCAGAACAAACCGCTGATAGTGTGGTGAACATAAACAATACATATAAAATAAAAGGTGATTTTACTGATATGGTGATAAATCCACTCACCACAACAGGAGTGCTAATTGATGCCAAAAACAAATCTGTATTAACAAGAGATCAAACTTCTACAGCATATACGAGTTTTGTTGTTGATTTTAAAAGAACAACTAACGCATGGATGAATGCAACTGCTTTTTCGTGGAACGATAAAAATCTTGCTCTAACCAATGTAAGTATAGTTAGCAAAAATGGAAATGTATGGGTTTTTAATATTGGCGGTAAGTTCTTGACCTATGACTGGATAAAAAAAGAAGCAATTTTAAATGCAACATCCACAATTCTACCTGTTTACTCCGATACTATTCCGTTTGTTAAAGTTTTAAATTCCGGACAAAAACTGATAGATTTATTAATAAATGCTAAAATTGAACCTGGAGCATCTGCCAACTTATATTCTTCAAATGGTACTTGTTTGAATAAAACGAATATACTCGGTGAAAAAACACAAATTCAACTAAATAATTGCCTTAGCGGATTATATCTGCTGAATGTAATAAATGGAACACAGTCTCAAACGTATAAAATAATACTTTGATGAATAAAACATGACAGAATAATGATATTTGTATTTTCGAATAACTATTTGAATGATTTGAATAATTGAGAATAATTAATCTGTCTTTACTTTGCTATATATAAATAAATCTTTTCGAAAGGGAATAAATTAAAAATAAAACAACCGTTTAAATTGAAAAATTATGAAAAAAAATTCACTTCTATTAGTTATAGCATTGTTTTCAATTTCGCAAATGTATGCCGATGGCAAAACAGAAAGATTTGCATCTTACACCTATGGTATTAATGGCTTATTTATTGAAAACTGCTTAGAATCTATTAGTAATTGGGGCAAAGAAGGGAACTATATTTTAAATGCAGTAGTTTCACCCGACTTTGATTTTACTAAAGCATCAAGTATATCTTTAAAACTTCAGCCCGGTTTTGAAATTGCAACTCACCTTCCAACTAATTTTAGTGCAGCTACTACTTCTGAAGGAGTTATTTTTTCTGTGAAAAATACGTCAAATCAATCTGTGGTTAGGTGGAAATTGTTTATCAATAAAGTCAAAAAAGCCACAATCCCATACTCATTAAAATTTGGCTCTTCAAACCCTGTAAATTCAACAGACCCAAATTTTATGGGTTGGTCATATCGCGCAATAGATATGAACAATAACTATCCCAGGTTAAGTAGTAAATCTCAGTCATTTATATTAGCATTTAATCCATGTGACGGGTCAGAGACAATGACAAGTAATTTTTATGCAAGTAATGATTCTGAGCAAATAGGTTTGACTGCCAGCATTGAATCATCTACAGATGGTATCTCTTGGATAAATTTAAAAACATTCAACAACGATATTCCAAAGAATTCAGCAAAAGCAACCGAAAAGAACTTATCGTTTTTATTGTCTGCAGGTACTCAATATATCCGCTTTCAAATAATATCAAAAGCAGCAACAGATCCAAATATATGTATGAATATATTCCAGTTGACTAAAAAATAAAACCTGTTATTTGCTATCGTATCTCGTGTTTATTTTAATAATTGAAATTTAGAATAATAATGTGATATTTTCAATTAATCCTAAAATAAAAATGTTACGTTACTTTGTACCTAAAATATAAACAAACAATCATCAAAATTAATATTATCATGAAAAAACTTTTACTCGTAGTTATTGTATTTTTGTCCGGTATTATAAATGTTAATGCCGAAGGGTCTCAACAGTATTTTGCATCATATACTTATGGTGTACAAAAATTGAATATACAAAATTGTTTACAAACAATTTCTAATACGGGTGTTCCCCCTGCAACAATAAGTGTTTATGCTATTGTTGCTTCCGATTTTGATGTTGCAAATGTTAGTAATATAACACTTACTGCTTACACCGGATTTACCATATCTGTTGACCTCCCAGCTGATCGTTCAGCGGCTCTGACTCAAACAGGTTTGAGCTTTCAAACTACAAAGACAGCAGATGGTAGCACCGCTAACTATACTTTATACATCCACAAAATAAAGAAAGCTACAATTCCATACAGCTTAAATTTTGGTTCTTTGTTCCCATATAATACAGCTACACCTGATTTTAATGGTTGGGGATATCGATCGTTAAATAATGCCACGACTCCACAATTGGCTTCACCAAGTTCTACTAACTCATTCTTCTTAGCATTCAATCCTAGTCTTAGTACAGATAGTCTGGTTAGTAACTATTACGCAAGTAACAATAATACTCAAACCGGCTTGTCTGGAACTATCAATACATCTATTGATGGAATTACATGGACAACAATTAAAAGTATGAGTAATGATTTGCCTGCAAATAATGCAACACTTTATCAGAAAAGATTTGCTTCACTTCTTCCAGTAGGCACACAATATGTACAGTACTTATTAACCGGTAAGGCTTCGACTGACCCGGCAGTTAATATTAATGTGATTTATGTGAAACATATTGGAAGTACTTCTGCTGTTCAGACTATAAGTGATTATGACCCCAATATTACAATTAGCGGACATAAACTATCAATTAAAAACAATTTGAATTATATATCTCTTCAACTAATTTCAATACTGGGTAAAACTATACAAACTTATAATCATCCAGATTCCGAAATATCACTTCCCAGTCTTTCAAAAGGAGTATATATAATTCATGCGAGGAAGAATAATGGAAGTCTGATTTGTAAAAAAGTAATACTTAATTAATACTATAAATAATACAAACTATCATGAAAAAACTTTTCTTAATTTCAATTATTGCCTTATTGGTTGGGATCTCTAATCTTCAAGCTGAAGGTTCTGAACAATATTATGCAAGTTATACCGGTGCAGGAGTCAATCGGCTATTTGTAACAAACTGCTTGCAAACATTGTATACTAGTGGTACGTATTCTATTCAAGCTATTGTCGCATCTGATTTTAATATTGCAGACGCAAATAGTATCAGACTAATAGCTAATACCGGATATACTATAAATATTGATTTACCAACTGACAGATCTGCCGCTTTAACAGCTACCGGGCTTACTTTTCAAATGAAGAAAACCGCTGATGCTTCGCTTACAAATATCACTTTATATATTCATAAAATAAATAAAGTAACAATACCTTACAGTTTAAATTTTGGGTCATTATATCCTTATAATACCGCTACACCTGATTTTAATGGATGGGGATATCGTGTTTTAAATAATGCTACAACACCTCAATTAGCTTCAACTTCATCAACTAACTCTTTGTTTATGGCTTTTAATCCCAGTTTGAGCACTGACAGTCTTGTATGTAATTATTATGCAAGCAATAACAATACTCAAGTTGGCTTGGCCGCTACAATAAGTGCATCGGGTGATGGGGTTAGCTGGACAACATTAAAAACAACTAACAATGATTTGCCTTTAAATTCTGCAACTGCTGATCAAAAACGATTAGCATTGGTCCTTCCAATTGGAACACAATATATACAATATCTAATGACTGCAAAAGGAACATCAGATCCTGCTATTAATATCAATGTCATATCTTTGAAAAATAAGGCAACTACTACCGATATTACAGTATCTGAGTCATTGCCAGAAACGTTGATTTTTTCATTCAACAATGTGGTAAATGTTAAGTGTGCGAAAGCAAACGAAAAGATAGAAATCATTAATTCTGTTGGAACAAAATTGCTTTCAGTAAATGCGAAAGCAGGTGATAATATCTTATATCTAAAAACAGGAGGAATTTATCTTGTAAAGGTTGGAATTTTTGTAAAAAAAATTGTGTTGTAGTTTACCTAATGAAGACTTTGTGAACCGGCCTATTTTGCTGTGTAAGCAAAGTCTTTGTTTTCTTTTCAAATATTTTTATAACCACTCCTGTCAGCAGCCTCGATTTATATAGGTTTATCTTAAATCCATCATTAATTTTTTTGTATTCGAAGTTCATTTGTTTTTAGGACAAATGCCAGCCTTTATAGTATAATTTCAAAATTAAAAAACAAAAATAACGAACTTATAGTATAGATAAAGAGATATTTATATTAATCTAAAATTGCAGATTTATAAAAGTTATAATCATGAAAAAATATTTTTATCTCTTTGCTTTTGCTTTTTTGCTAACTGCAAATGCTTTTTCTCAGGTTAATGTTTTAGGCGCACTTGGAACTGGAGTCAATACAACTTATACTACTCTGTCTTCTGCATGTACTGCGATAACTAGTGTTTCTCAAACAAATGCAAATATTAAAATTGAGATTTCGGGAAATACTACCGAACCTTCTACAGCTATCCTTACAAATAAAGGATGGGCCTCTCTTAAGATATACCCTACCTCAAACAATAATTGGACTATTTCAGGAACAATTACAGCAGGCCCTATCATTCATTTGAATGGAGCTCAAAAGGTTACAATAGATGGTAGTGTTAATGGAACAGGTAATACAAAGTCATTGACTATTACAAATACAAGTAACTCCTCAAATTCCAATACTTCCACAATCAGACTGGGGGGGGATGCTAAAGATAATACCCTACAGTATTGTACTATCAAAGGATCAAGTATGGCGAGCGTAGGTGGAATTATTTATTTTAGTGCACCATCAACCAGTTCAAATACAGGAAATGTAATTGCCAATAATAATATAACAAGTGATGCGGCTGGTCATCCTTTAAACGCTATCTTTTCATCAGGAACTTCAGGCAAATTAAATACAACTGGTAATACTATCAGTTACAATAATATTTATGATTTTTTTAATGCCAGCAATGGTTCTACAGGTATTTATTTAAAAGATTATTGCGACAACTTCACAATTCAGGGTAATAATTTCTATGAAACTACTAATTTCACACCAACTGCTACTTTAAATTACAACGTTATAAGTACGGGAAGTTCTGTAAGTAGTTGTATCATAAAAGATAACTATATAGGTGGTAATGCACCCGGATGTAGTGGAACCTGGACAAAGTCAGGAGCAACTTTTGGGGGTAATTTTACAGCAATAGCTTGTGCAAATCCAACTGGAACTACAACGTATACAATTCAAAACAATGTTATAAAAGGGTTTGATTTTACAAATAATTCTGGTACAACAACTCTTCACAGCTGGACAGGTATATCTCTTAACGGAACAGGTGATGTTACATGCCAAGATAATACGATTTCTTCAGTTATCACTAAAGAAACGGCTGGTACTGCTGCTTATTTCATAACAGGTATTATTAAAACGGCTACAACCGGTACAGTAACAATTAAAAATAATGCAATTGGGAGCTTGTCAAATTCAAAAGACATGAATGCAAGTTCAGCTTCCACTAATACTAATGCTAATGCTAATGTGTATGGTATATCTTATAATGGCACTGCTACTTCAGGAACAAGCTATATTGGTGATAACACAATAGCCAATCTTAATAGTGGTTCCATAAATACTTCAGGGAGCGGAACTCTCGGAATTTTTATTAACTCAGCTACTACTCACTCCTTAAGTATAAATAGAAATTTCATCTACGGTCTTTCTGAGTCTGGAAATGCACGATTGTTCGGATTACGCTGTTATGCGACGCCAAGTACGGCTTGTAATGTGATAAACAATATTATTTCGTTAAGTCCCATAGATAATTCATTGATTCAAGGAGGTATATATCATGATGCAGCCAATGCTGCTAATTATTATCATAACATCGTATTTATTGGTGGATCAGGGAATGGGGAGTCAGTTGCACTTTTAAATGCCGTACCAAGTGGCTCGACCTTTAAAAACAACCTATTTGTAAACATACGAACTAATAATGATGCAACAAATCATTTAGCCTACAGAAGTACGCTGACAACTACTAACACATTGGATTTTAATGATTTTTATGTAGACAGCAGCAATGGATTTATGTTAGCTTCAATTGGTAGCACACCACCCTATACAGCAAAAGCTATAGGAGGTTTCGGTGATACGCACAGCTTGAGTATAAATCCGTCATTTTCTTCACCCGGCGCTGCAGCAGTTAGTTATTTACTTTCGCCTGATGTAACCCTTACCGGTGCCTCAGGAACAGGAATAGCTACTGATTTTGATGGAGCACCACGCCCTGCCTCTCCACGTATTGGTGCTTACGAATCATCCTATGCAAGCGGAAATGTATCCGCATTGTCCGATAATGCTTCTGTAACTGTATTGAATGGAAATACTTTAACGGTTGATGCAAGCAAAACGCTCTATAATGTGACAGTACAAGGTGGAGGAAAACTGACTAACATTGCCGGAGGAACACTGACAGTTACTAATTTTAAAATAAACAGCGATGCCACCAATGGCAACGGAACTTATGTAGAAAATAATAGTGGCAGCACGTTAAATGTAACCGGCACAACCACTGTAAATCAATACCTCACTGCTGGACGTAACTGGTATATTTCCAGTCCGCTTACTGCAGCAAGCAGTACTATGTTTAATTCAGCAGCTGCTTTAAATATCAATAAATTGTATTGGTACGATGAAACCCAGGGAAGTTCTACAACACTTAACTGGCCTCAAATTAAAGACAATAGCACTTCACTGATTGTCACCAAAGGATATGTGGCGAATGTTGACGCAAGTCTTTTGGCAGCAACCAAAGGAGTAACTTTCAGTGGCGGATTATTAAACTCAGGCACTATCACAAAAGGATTGAATGGTGTTCCGGCGTTAACGTTCACATCAGATCAGGCTTTTGCAGGGTATAATCTGGTTGGGAATCCATATCCTTCTTACCTGAATGCCATGGCAGCAATCAATAATACAAATGCAACAGCCGGAACAACTGTTATCAACCCAACCATTTGGTATAGAACCCAATCGACTGGTGCTGCACCGACCTATTATTTTGAAACTGTAAATACAACATCCGGTGAAGGGACTAATGCAGCGGGAACAGGGACAGTTACAGGGTACGTTCCACCTATGCAGGCTTTCTGGTTGAAGACATACGTAAATGGTCAACAATTGACTTTTGATAATGTTATGCGTGCTCATTCAATCAATGTGCCTTTTGGAGAAACAACTGTTCCAACAACGCCATTGAAAGCAAAATCACAAAGTGATACACAGCGATTACGTTTGCAGGTATCAAATGGAACTCATTCGGACGAAACGGTTATTTACACCCATCCAAATGCTACAAATGGATATGATATTTACGATTCATCTAAAAGATCGAATGCTAACGTTGCCATTCCTGAAATTTATACGACTTCAGGAACAGAACAATTGGC
>Ga0302215_10000404_pt1 | contig 31512 bp, 35 predicted proteins | sample II_Fen_N3_1_FD_194580 | JGI IMG/M metagenome (GOLD analysis project Ga0302215, IMG submission 194580) | Peat permafrost microbial communities from Stordalen Mire near Abisko, Sweden - II_Fen_N3_1 | ecosystem: Environmental > Terrestrial > Soil > Wetlands > Permafrost | place: Sweden: Abisko... | reverse complement strand
TCAAGATATCAACGAAAAATGAATTACTTGAAGGGGATGGGTTCTCTAGGTCATATAAAGAAAATCTTAATAATGTTAATATGGGGAGTTCAAAAGAAATTTTTTTCAATACATCAAAAAAGAATTATCAAAAGGATAAAACAGCATTTATAAATAATTCTGAAATAGATAGCAGTACAAAAACAGAAGTTATTAATGACAGTATAACTTTGATAAATAAACTAGGCTCTTTGATAGAGGTGGTTGAAAATTTTAATAATAACATAGAGTTAGGAGATTCAGCTTCAATAGAAAAACTTAAGGAGCTGAAAAATAATATTGTAACTAATTATAATTCAGATATTGAAACAGAATCTCTGACAGTAGAGAAAGGTGATACTGAATATAATTTGCAAGGCAACATTGCTTTCTCTGTGAAGTATAAAAAAGATAATATTGAAAAAGGTTCATTTTATTTCAATAAAGATGGTACAATTAAAATAAAGTGTAAGGATTTTATTGTCGAGAAGGAGGTTCAATAAATGAAAGAATATGGGAATTTACTAGAAAAATTAGGAATGAGCAGTTTCTCTAACGAGCAGAATACAGTAAAAAGTAATTTCGATAATATAACAGATATGCAAACTAAAAAAGAATTGGTATTAATACAGCAGGTCCAACTATACAAAGATTTCTTCGCAGAAGAGCAATTACTATCAATGTACAGAGGTCAAATATCAAGATTAGTTAATGCTTCAAGAGCAAAGAAAGTTGTAGGTTATGATATGACATATCAATTAGCTGTAGGTGCATTGAAGAATGGTATTAGAAGTTTTGATTTAAAGAGTGGAATAAAACCTATAACTTATTTCACTAATAAGATAAACTTTGAACTTGATAAACTTTATAAGAAAGAAACATCGCAAAATACAATACAGATGGCATCTAATCTTAATAGTTACAAGAATAATATAGTTAACGCTGAATCTATGCTAAATCCAAAACTAGGAAGAAAGCCAACAGATAAAGAGTTGCTAGATTTCATTCAAAAAGATATGGGATATGCTCCAAGCTTAACCTTAAAAGAAATTGAAAGAATTAGACATTATGATACAAAGGAATTAAGCGGCTCTGCTATTATAGGAAAAGAAAATGCTTCGGGGGCTGAGAGTTTAACTTTTGAAGATGTTATGCATGGAACGGAAGATATAAATGATATCTTAAATAATGATGTAAAATCAAGACAGGCAATAGAGCATATAAGAAGTTTTACAACTAACAAGAATGAGAGAAGATTCTTAATGGCTTATTTGGGAATTGGTGAATTCAAAGGAAGTAAATTAAAAGGATTGTCTTCAAAGATAGCAATAGAAAATGGATTATCATTCTACAGAGCAAATCAACTTTTAGAGAATTTCAGGAAATTTTATGAAAATAAAGGGATGATTTAATGAATAGTGAAGATATAAAATCAATAGTGGAATATTCGTTAGCAATGCTATTTACAGAAAATGTAAATAGCATTGCTAAAATAAAACAATCTGCTCTTGATATAGAGGCCTCATTACTCTCTGAACTAACGTACGTCAATTCAGAGATACAAGACGCAATAAATTTTAGTACTAGAACTATATGTTCTGAATACATTGATTTCTTGATTGATGCAATAATAGATACAAATAATAAAACTTTAGAGAATGATAAAATTTCGGCACTAACAAATTTAACTAGCAACATATCAACCAGGATTACTTATTCTAATGACCAAAATCTATGTACTCAACTTGAGAATATCCAATCTAGGATTTCTTCAATAATTAAGTATGATATAAAAAAGTCAGTTGATATAAGTCCTATATCTTCAAGTAAAGTGGTGGATTTCGTAATCTCTGCTAGGACAAAAGCAGAAGAGTTGGCATCACTATGTAACAATATAAGAATGAAAATTAAAGAATCAGACTATCTTTTAGAGGCATGTAGTTTTTGTATTTATTATTTAAATAAAAATTATATAAGTGCAGAAGCCTACCCTCCTCTCTTAGAAGAAACAAGAGAGTCAATTATCAGTATATTGACAAAAGAGTGTATTGATTGGAAAGGAGAATTGCAATGAGTTTAGCGCCTAAAATAGTTTATCCTTGTGACCACATCATTGTAGATACAACAAAAGAATATGGAGATATTTTAATGACAAGAAATGTGATTGTAGGTTTCCCTGACAAGGTTCCTACTAATATTGAATTTATCAGAATAGATGAGCTTTTGAATGAATCAAAGAATACGGAATATTCCCCAAATGTTGATTACAAACAAAAGGTATCAATCAATATAATAGAATGGATTGACCAAAATAATAATTGTCCTTCTGTAGGACAAAATTATTATATAAGGGGTGCTTATGTAAAAACAGTAACAAGAAAATCTAAGAGTGAGATATGCGAGAGATGTGGTAATAATGGATGGTACGTAGATTTATTTAATTCAAATGATGCTGAAACAATTAGTGGTGTTGCGAAACTATCACAAGATTTTATTAAAGTTCTTTTTACAGAGAAACAAGCTGATGGTTATGGAAGCAACATAACTGATATATTAGCTGAAAATGTGTATAATGAAATAGAATTATCTTTATCAATTTCATCATCAATACAAGATGTTGGAGATCAAATTATGAGATCTCAATTAGAACAAATTAATGCAGGAAATGCCGTTTCTCTGGAAGAGGCTTTGGATTCTGTTGAGGTAAAAGATATAATATTTGTTAGAGAGGAGTGTACTTGTTATATAACAACTCAAGTGCGAAACAAATTAGGCAAGACCGTAGCCTTCTCGTTCATGGTAAACAATTAATTTAAAAGGTGGTGTAATCATGGTTACAAATGTTCTAGACTTAGAAAGCATAGTTAGGGGATATATAATTGATACAATTAAACAATATTACCCTGACATAGATACAAGCGATAATTCTCCTTTTGATGATTTATTCATAAAACCAATCATCAAATTAATCACTCCATTCGTTGAATCGTTAAATAGATTGGAGTTAAAATCTAACTTATCAAATGCTCAATATTTAACAGAATCAGAGCTAGACGAAATAGGTGAAGGTAATTATTTTACAATCAGAAAAAAGGGCTATGCAGCAACGACAGCTTTGACTCTTAAATTCACTAATTTAAATTTAGACGATCCTGACTTCGTTATAAAAATTCCTACAGGAGCAACATTTACTACAAATTCAGGATTGCAATATCAAACTAAATCAACGATACTTCTGTATGCCGCAGATATGCAAAGAAATTACAACAAGAATAATCTTGCATATGAAATAGACATTCCTATTACAGCGATAGAAATTGGGACAAAATATAACATCACCGCGGGAGAAATAATTTTCACAAAAACATTTATATCAAACTCGATGGTTTCTTGCGTAAATAAGTTTGATGTCATTGATGGCTTGGATCAAGAAACTAATGTTGATTATGCTAATAGAATTAGGGAATTCTATTTATCAAGACAGTTAGGTACAGCCCCTGGATATAAAAATTTCATACTTGAATTATTCAATGAAATTGAAGATGTTTATGTTTCTGGATATAAGGACAAATATATGACCAGAGATATTTTAAAAGTTCTCAGCGATAGTGGAGAAATTGTACCTAGACATGTAGGTGGAATGGTAGACTTATATCTTAAGGGTTGTGTTTATGATACGAATCAAATATCAACAACATTGAATAATGATGTTTTACTTCTTGATTGTAAATTTGCTGACCTAATGGATGTAGTAAATCCTGAAAACAGTATAAAAATATACAATCTAACTGACTCAACAAAAACTGTAAAAATAAAAGAAGTGACAGCAGTAACAGATAGTCAGTTTTTTGGAGAAAGCACCGGAAAGACAAGATTAGTTATTGATAATACCGGAGAATGTTCTTATTCCAACGGAATATTAAGTCAAATGAAAATAGCATATTCGTACAAAATAAGTGGAGTTCAAACTGACAGCGAAAGATATTTCGATATTGGCTTAACCGAAACAAATCTAGCTAGTCCAGTAGTATCAGTAGATTCTTTAATTGATGTAAAGGGAACTACTATAACTGAAATGGATAGAAGAATAAGTATAAACAAAGTGGGCATTTCAGGTACTACAAATGAAGAGTGTACCCTAGTAATAAAGAGTGAGGAATGCTCGGAATTTTTCAATGGAATGCCAATATTAATTGGATATACATCGAACAGGACATTAAGGCGTTTAAGAGATTCATTAAATTTAGTCAATAACAGAATTATAACTACTGATGTAATAGGTAAGGAAGCTATACCAGTTCCAGTAAGTATTCAATTTAGAGTTAAGCCTACAGCAGTATATAAGAGTATGGATAGGAAGGTTCTTGAAACTAGAATAAAAGCTTCTATAATTTCATATTTCAGTAATTACAAAATGGGTGATACCGTAGAAGAATCTGATTTAGTTGGTTGGCTATATACAGATGTATCGGTTAAAGATATGATAAATTACATTCCATTACCTTTTGAAGTATTTTATATGCCAAGCGATATTAAAGAAGAGATACCTACAGATGGAAGTCAAAAAGCAATTGATGGTGTATTACCTATTGAGAAAATAGAATACCCAATATTGAACGCAAATAGATTTTCGATATCTATAATTAATTCTTAAGGTGGTGAGCGTTAAATGAATGATTTCTACAAAGACTTTCTGTATAACAAAGATCAGGTTTCTATTTTAGAAAAAGCCTATAAAGGTATCTTTGATATACTTAATGCTCAAGTCAGGGAAGTTGATAGAAATAGTATCGTTTCGAAAATATTAACTTATAAAACAATACGTTTTCAAAGAATAGATGTAACAAGTGTAATGTATACAATAAATTCATTACTTAATAACACGACACTACTAACATCTATAGGTATCAGTCCACATCTCTCTTTTGATGCGAAGAGAGAAATGTGGGATAATATGTCAAAAACAGAAAAAGCTAATCTATTAGATATAGCAGGGTATTCCATAATACTCACAAGTGTAATTAAATTACCTGATAATAATAAAACAGAGGTAATGAATTATGACATAATAGATTTTGAATTATGTGATATGACTAACAATCCTTTTGTTCTAGATGTGGATTATGTTTTTAGAGATAATAAAATAATTCTACTTAAAGAATTTTCTTTAGATGATGCTTATCAAAGAAAATTCTTAATTTTAAAAAATATAGTTGTAGATGCTAATGTTTCGGAAAATAAACTTGGATTGCCATTAGATATACCATTCTGTGAAGATTTCACTAAACCTGATTATAATGAAACGATGAAAGGTTTTATTGAAGCTGCGGCAGGTGGTCCAACTATAAGTAAACTGGAAACTTCATTAGGTAAGTATAAATCATTAGAAGATATAAAAATTATAGATAAATACAATGCCACAATAGATAAGAAATTTTGGAGCTATAACCAAACAATAAAGGATTACACTTCTAATGATTTTGTGATATCCATGCCAGTTTCGTTTTTGTATAAATCAGAAAAATTACAATACATCAGAAAATTTTTCTCAGAGATAAAACCAGCTCACACTAATTTCATATTCTCTCCTAAGCTTATAATTAGCGATATTTTGAATTTAAAATATATGGAAGATGTTGTTAATCTAACTACATTAATGAAAATAGATGGTAATGATAAACTTAACTATTCGGATAGTCAACAATTATTACAAGGATTAACTCTTTACGATGGATGGGAAGTATATAGAAAAGATGGTAAATGTCCTACATGGTTAGATGGTGAACTTTACGCAGACAGTGATAGCGCTGAATGCGACAAGATGGTTATGAATGATTCTGAGGTAATAATGACATCAGTAAAAGTACTAAGAGAAATATTAGAATATAAAGAATCATTTGAGAAATTTACATTAGGTCTGAATATTACTGACGTATGTGATTATTACTATAGTAGGGGTATCTATACTGACGAAGATAGATACTATGATGAAACTATTGATGATACTCATCTTGATTTTGTAATTGGCTTTGATGAGACTAAGAAAGATGTAGTATTAGAGATAACAGAAAAAAATATTAGCAACGCAAACTTGGATAATGAATTTTATGTTGATGGAGAAAATTATTGCGATGCAGCAAGTTTTACGGATACAGAAATATCGATAGAAACAATATCAAAATTAAAAGATAATTTAACATCGCAAAATTGGATAAAGTCAGATTTAGATTTGGCAGTTCAAGATATTTTCAATATTAATAATAAATCTCCCGAATATTATTTTGATGAAAATGCAGAGTGCGATGGAGATTGTAATTGCGATAGTATTGACCCAAAAGATACTTTAGATTTGATATTGGATTTAAAAATAGCGGATGTATATGAGAGCAATAAAGTTACAGATAATAATATGAGCTTCGATGGCGAGGATTTAGCTGACCAAATAAGCTTAACTGATAACGGACTTAATATGACATCTGTAGCAATAATATTAGACAATATAAATCCACAAGAAGAAATCAAATCAAGCATCAGCATAGAAATAGGAGATATCCTAAATACTAATCAGATCCTAAAGGATCTTTATTTTGATAACAATACTGACTTTGATAATTCTAATTATTGTGATAAGATTGATACAAGGGATACAGCTAAGTTATCACTAGGACTAATGGTATTGGATAGGTGTTACACTAATAAAAATATAGATCGTGATTCAATCTTTGATGGTGAGGATTATTGTGATATGATTGTAATGAATGATACAATAGAATTGAAGTTTATCCCAAAAAGCTAATCATGAGGAGGTAAAAAGATGATTCAAAATGGAAAAATATTTAAAGATTCCTTTTCGGGAAAAGGAACAGTTACTAAAAGGCTTATAAATAAAACAACTGGTGAGATTGCATATGAGCATACAGATCACAATCTAATAGTTAAGCTCGGACGTTCATTCCTAATCAGAGCATTAGCAGGTGAAAACCTAGATGTTAAAATTACTGATATGTCTATCGGAAAAGGAGGAACTTCTGATTTAGGTGTTAATGCATTTAATCCAATAGACCCTGTTGATGGTGATACAGATTTATTAAGTAAAATCAAAGCAGTCAATATTGCAGCTGCAACTACTAACTTAGCTGGTACAAATCCAAAGGTTACATTCACTGCATTATTTGATTGTGACGAAATAGATTCATTAGTAAATGAATGTGGTTTACACTTTGGAGATGCTACGATATTTGCGAGACATACTTTCGACACTGTTTCACTTAAGAGTAGCTCTAACTTTTCACTTCAAATATCTTGGGCTATAGAATTCTAGGATGAAAGGAGAATTTAAATGATTATTATAAATACTAAATTTCAAGAAAAATTAACAAGTAAAGCATTGAATGATAAGATTGATCTTATTGTTGGTAGCAATGCAAGAATGTTTGGCTTCGAGGCAACGAAAGCTTCGGACACATCGATTTCGTTGCCTCCAGGAAGATGCGTAATTACTGGTGCATTTATAGAAGAAGATGCTGCAACAAGAATTATAGAAATCGATCCTTCGATGTTATCTTTCGGAAAATTATATCTTCAAATGACTTACACTCATGTTGATAAAAGGGTTGAATTTACAATATCAAATGCTGAATCTACTGATGAAACCGCACTTACAATTGCGACAATCAATATGGCTAACATGAAGATTATATCTATTGATGTAGCTAAGGCACTATTATCTCTTAAGGATATGAGTGTTTATATTGACGAAGTTATACAAGAGAACATTGCTTTGGTTGAAGAACACGCAAAGCAATATACTGATAATCAAGTACAATTGGTTACAGAAACAGGAATACCTAAATTAGTTGTTTACCCATATGAAAAGCAAGCTACTGTGAATAATCAAACTAAGTTTGATATTCCTTATGAGCAGTTTGATAAAGATACAGATACATTGATTCTTGCAAAGAATAGTGCAATTCCACTTCGGACTGGTTTTTCTATAACTAATCCAATTGAGAATCCTGATAACTCTATAACAAAAGGATATATAACATTAACTGAAGGTGTATCGATAGGCTCTTGGGTTCAAATGTATATATTTAAGAATGTTCCAATGGGAACAGAAGGAGCTGTAGCAGGAGCAGTTTTAGCAATTAATTCAGTTCCTTCGAACAGAGTTCAAGGTCTTGATGATATGAAACAACAAACCAAGACTTATACAGAATTAGCTTTGATGGTCACTAACAAGACATTAGTTCCAGGAACTCAATACGTACTTAGTGATTACAGAACTAAGTATCAACAACCTGATACACTTGCTATAAAAGAAATGGCAGTTGAAAGATTAGTTCTTACAGCTATTAGCGACAGTACATTTGCAAAAGTATGTAGTTCACTGGACTACCCACAGGACACAATCCACTATGATTTTTCATTAAACTTGTGCGAAGATGGTACTACAAGCAGGACAGGATTTATACTTAGAAGAATAGATGAAAGTCCTAATGTTAGCACAAATGCACCTCTGGACTGGAGAACAATGTTGTGGGCTAGGTATCTACCAAATCCTAGTCAATATCTAATAGGCACAACACTAACTAACTATTCAGTGTGGACTAGCGGAATAGCCCTCCCTAATGTTTTATATAAGAGTGGCAACGCAATATACAAAGCTTGGAGATTTGATACTGCACCTTCAAGTGCTACAGATAGTGCATTTTTTATACCAGTATATCAAGACATAACTGTAGGAGCTATGCTAAGAGATTTAAAGGTCAGTACTACAGGAACACAGGATATCACCTTGCAGAAGTCTGCCACGTATAAAGAATACCTAACATTTATGAAGAGTCATGATAGAATTACTATCGGAGCTACTATATATGGATCATACAATCCCAAATATTTATTACCTAATAATGTCTTTATGGGAGATGTAATGACTTGTTCATTTGGAAGTGGCTGTTACAGTAATACTTTCTTTGGATACTGCTATAGTTGTGACTTTGGTAGTGAGTTTGACCTCAATACATTTTTAGGTGACACTATGAGAAACTCATTTGGTTCAAACTGTTTCAGAAATATATTTGGAAATAACTGCAATTATAACTCCTTTGGTTCAAGTTGCTATGATAATACATTTGAAGCATCAGTTGGGAATAATATATTTGGAGGGGCTTGTTATAATAATATACTAAAGAGTGGCTGTGGAGCTAATACATTTGGAGCTAACTGTTATTCAAATATAATAGGCAGAAATAGTAATAGTAATATGTTCATGAGTAGCTTCTATAATAATATTTTAGGTACTACATGTTGCAATAACATATTTGGAGTAGCCTTTAACGCCTCTGTGCTAGCAGACAACTGTAGTGGAAATGTTTTTGGTAGTGATTGTCACCATACTACATTTGGAACTGGTTGTGCCTCTAATATATTTGGAGCAAATTGTAACAATAATACATTTGGTGCAAACTGTGGTAGTAACACATTCGGTTCAACATGCTATTCAAATAATTTTGTCTCAAGTTGTTGTAATAACAGTTTTGCTGGTGGATGTCATCATAATACATTTGGGGATAGCTGTAATGACAATTATATGGCAAGTGATAGTTTTAACAACACGTTTGGTAATGGATGCGGTGGAAACAATTTATCTTGTGACTGTAGTTATAATATATTTGGAACAGTCTGCAACTATAATCACCTACAAAGTTCCGTAAACGGAAATACATTTGGAAATAACAAGGCAAATTTACTCGTAAAATTTATGAGAACTAAAAATATATCTGCTGTGACAGCTCTAGAAAGCAGAGATTATACTACTACTATAGAGAAAAGAAGTGATGGATATATAGTATATTGGTCATTAAACAGCTCTAATGTAATTGTAGCTACTACTATAGCATAGAAGGAGGAATGAATAATGTCAGGAATATTAAAAAGAGAAGATATGAGTCCAGAGTTCTTAGCAGAACTTGATAAAGTAAATACAGTGAACCCTGTAATAGGGTTCGGTATGAATAATGTAATAAAGAGTACTGGGAGAACTAACACTTCTCCTAAGTTCACTATAAAGGGAAAGACAATTGTTAATTTATTGGGGCGTGATGGGAATTGTGAAGATGTGAGTAAATGGGGCACATGGAATGCAGTATTAACATTGGACTCTTCAAACAAAGTGTTTGGTAGCAATGGAATAAAAGTTACGGGTAATAGCGCAGAGGGTTCAAATTTATTCAAAGAAGCAATATCAATAATGGACAAAACAAAATATTACTGTCTTAGTTCATATATTAAAAATGGAAATACTGCAGCGGGAATTCAATTATCGGCAGAAATAATTAATGGAGCTAATCCGAAAGGATGGAAAGGTGCAGGAGTAGTTACTGATTCAACTAAGTTTACTAGGTGTTTTATAAAGCTACAACCAAGTGAACTAGTGAACGCAACTAGTATACTGTTGCACCCATTTGGATTCACTGAAAATGGTAAGTATGCATATGTTGATGGCGCTATGTTAGAAGAGATAACCGCAGCACAGTATGCAGATTCTAGTTTTGTACCTTCGCCTTACGTTGACAGCTATGCTTGCCTTACTAATCCTTATTTTGAGATTCGCCATAATAACTTAGTCATAAATGGTAACACTGAAGACGGATCAGCAGGATGGGTGTCATATGCTAATGGTAAATCGATAGTGGAAAACGGTAAATTCAAGTTTTCAAATTCCGCAATAAGCGATTCAGAATTTGAAATAATTAATGTTAGACCTAATACTGATTACGTCTTAAGTGCAAACCTAAGTAATGGTACTGGGACTGCTAAAATTAAGGTTGATAATTTGGATGGCTCTGTCACATTATTCAATGGAGTTGGAACATTCAATAGTGGAAACAATACATCTATAAGAATTGTTAGATATTCCTCTACTGTCGGAACTGCTTATTTTGATTCCATTATGTTGGTAGAAGGAACAGTTGCTCCAGCTTTCTATAAATCAAGTGAGATAGAAAGAGTAGTTCTAGAAACTAAACTAGCTGACGGTGATAGCGTTACTTACGAAAATGGAAAAGTAGATGGGTCAAAGAATGTGAAGCACCCATCGCCTTTGTTCGGTAAAGACTATGCTTGGCAATTTGGCTCTGATTTAACTGGTGCAAAATCCATAAGAATTCCAAGCTCGGTTTCTGCTTTAAGAGGAGTTGCGTTCTCAGAAAAAGTTGTCAAATATGATGGAAGTGTATTGGCACATCAAGACGTATTTGATGCAAACTCAAAAGATGTAAGTTGTCTTGATGCTCTCAACGACATGTATTTAGCAGTTAAAGATGTGGATACAGGATTTGCAGAAGGAATAAATCCTAATTCAAACGAGATAAAAGCATGGATGAATGGTTGGAAGTCATGGGGAGGTCCAAATGCTAGCAATAGATACTTCATATGGGCAAGTTTAGTTGATGGAAGTTTACCTTTAGTAGTACCTCAAACCACTGCGACTTCAGCTTATGCGGCTAATTCAACAACCTTAGTAGTTGCAGATGGTTCAAAGTTTATTGCAGGTGAATCAGTATATATAGGAACAGTAGGTTCTGCAATTATAGGAAGTATAAGTGGTAACACTTTGACATTATCTACTCCTTGTGGTGCTAGTTCCCCTTCAGGTTCACAAGTTGTAAGGATAGATAATGGTTCTACTGACACAAGAATACTTAGCTATTGTATAAATAATATTGCCCCAGGATATGAGGGGTACCAATTGCACTACAAATTAACTAACCCTGAGACACTTACAGACGCTAATTGTAGAGTGCATGGAGATATACCTCAAATAGAAGAAGGAGACAATTATTTATTTATTGACAGCGGTATTGTTATTGGGGAAGCTAATTCTCCATGGTATAACTCTACTGATAGTCTCTACTACATGAATGATCTTGGTGGTAGTATGTTTAGATATAAGTCAGATTGGGTATTGAATATATTTAAGAATGGCATATATAATAGTTCAGCTTGGAATATATACCAGACTACTAATCCTGCCTATTCAAATGGATATGGTAAAGCAAATATGCTTGCAAGTACTAACGGATTTGACGCATCAGCAGCCTATACCGTTGACTACAAGATACTAGCAACGCAAGCACCGCAAATAGGTAGCATAGCTTGTAGTTATGTTTATGATATAATAAGTGTATTAAATCAAGTACAAGAAGAAGTTGACAGCAGACAAGTACACGATACCGTTCTGGATACATTAATAGATAAAAGTATATACGAGGAAATTTATTTAATGGATGGATATCCTATTACATGGGCAATAACAGATGGTTATCCTGTAGGTCTTTTGTTATTTGTTCCTATGTCACCTAAAAAAGTTGCCAAGCCAAATGTTACTGTTAAAGTAGGTGGTATTTGGTGTCCAGGCGTTGGAACACTTAATGACAGTTATTTAACCTTAGTTAGGATTCAGGAAAATGGTATAGTTATATCAGTTTTAAATAATAATCCTGCATTAAAAAGTCAAGTTCCTACTAGGGGCGTATATGTTCAAGGACTCGGAACTTGGAAAATAACTATAGATTGTAGAGAAAAAGTATAGGAGGTGCTCAAGTGTTAAATTTTGACAAAACAGATTTAAGAGATGGAATATTATATATCGATAGTGAAGATGGCACAAAGTGCATATACGAAGAAGGAGCAACAGAAACAGAGAAAGCAATGTTTGCTGAATTCAGGGCTAAATACCCTGACGGCAAACCACAACCTCAAATAGATACGCCTATGATGAATGACCCAGTAGACCAAGGCAGTATGGATATGGCAGAAGCAATAATTTCACTTACAATGGAAGTTGAAATTTTAAAAGCAAATGCTGGACTTTCTTAGAAATAAAGCGTAGAATAAGTATGTAAAAGTAATATTTTGGGAGGTGCAATATAATGAAACCATATTTAATAACATGCTATGCTATTTTAGTTAAGGGTGGTAGATGGGATTTAGAACCAGTAGAAGGTAGCACTAAGCCAGTAGTACCAACTAATACTGATCCGAAACTAGATTACAGAGCTGCTGTAGCTGAGTATATAGCTATGCAAACAGTAGTTGCTTAGTAGTTAAAAATAACTAAATAAAAAGGAAGGTGAAATTTCACCTTCCTTTTTATTTAGTTATTTTGATGTTAGAATTAAGTGATAGAAATAATAATTGAATATTAAATTTAATAGGAGGATAAAAATAGATGAAAGAAAGAAAATATTCAATAACAATAATGGTAGTTTCAGTAATAATAGCTTTAATATTAGGAGCTAATATTTATTCAGTTTTAACTACGTCGCAGACTATGGAAGAACTAAAGAGGAATGATATAGAAAGGACAAAGGAACAAGAGTACATCGCTATCATGGCTATCGTTGATGAAAATATTGACAAAGCAAAAGTGCAAGCAGATATCGTTAAAGATTCAGCAGAAAAAGATATACTCAAAGCATACCCAAATAAAGATGCGTTGAAGCATGATTTGAGTGTCATAGGAGATTACCCAATATATCATATATTGAAAAGTAATATACAGGGCAAATTTCTGAATGTAAAAAATGATAACAATGATATGAATGTTTGGACTAAATTAGGAAAGGTAGCTGATACATCTCATAATTGTGCATTTGAATTGGGTGAAGTGTTTACAATAGACAATGAGATAGCTAAACAAAATAATAAACCTCTTGCAAGAATAGCCATAAATGGTTTCATGAATCAGACAAATAAAGATTATAGCTTCTGGATGTACTTACCTACACCTGATGGATATTATCTGCCAGTAAAAATGGATGAGTCCGAACTACAAAAATTATTCGATAAGTATGGAGCTAAAGGATTCGAATACGTAGAATTTTTAACTGCAAGTTACCTAAGACAAGATTCTGATATTTTTGGCATAGAAGATATAGATCAGAATGGCATTAAAACAGATAATGATAAAATTGTATTCATTCAAGGATTCAACGTATATGATGATTTAAAAGCAAATCATGCAGATTTACTTCAATACTATGAAAGTACAATAAAAAATACTGAAGATAAATATGACACTATAAACAATAACCTAAAAGGTACTGGGATATTAATAACAATAATCCTATTACTAGGTTTCATTGGAATAGCAAGAGGTGTTAGTAAAGTTTGAAAATAATGGAGGAGATGATATGCAGATATTACTAGATACATTAAATGCCATGGGGCTTCAAGTCAACGACGTTCTTAATTCAATTATTATTTTTCTATTGATATTTATTTTTGCCTTGATTGGCTCATATCTGCATGAAATATATGAGTTAATAAGAAATAAAAATGACAAAGTCGAAGTAAATAAAATAATTATAACAAGTATTACATCAACATTCGCATTGTTTTTTTTCGAGAATACTATAATCGCTTCTTATGGAGGTTACAAAGCATTAATATTTTATAGTTTTGTAGCTGGTGCTGGTGGTTATAAATATATTTATAAATTTTATAATGGAGAGATATTGGACTTTATATTAAAAAGGTTTAATATAAGTATTGGAAAGAAAAAAGATAATGATAAAAATGATAATGAGGAGGAAAATAAATAATGGATATTAAAAATTATAAATTAACTTGTTTAGGTTCACCAGACGATGAGAGGGATGTGCTTTACTCAGACATCGCTTGCGCTGATGGTGAGGTCACAATACCTTATGAGTTAGATGTGCCATATCAATTTGGGCCAAAGAATCAATTCAAAGTAGGTAGTTGCGTAGCTCATTCCTTGAGTGAATGTGAGGAAATTGTCAAGCAAGCTAATGAACAATTCTCTGTTGGATTTATTTATGCAAATAGATCTGATTCTGATTTCCAAGGTTCAGGAATGATAGTTAGAGAAGCACTTGCACATTTAGTAAAAGAAGGAAATGTTTTAAATAAAGACTTTCCTGTTAATGAAGAGTATCCTGGGATAATTGCTTTCCTTGATAAATATGGAAAGGAATTATTATTCCAAAAGGCAACTTCGAATAAGAGTAAGGGATATGTGAGGTTAAATGTTGAAGATATAAAGAGATATTTAACTGTAGAGAAAAAGCCTATTATCATAACAGTTAAAGTATATGATAACTTCTATGAACTTCAAACAAATGGCGGTAATATTCCTAGTGAACCTTCAGGAAAACTTTGTGGAGGTCACTGTATGTTAATCGTTGGATTTAAAGGTGATAAATTAAAAATCCTTAATAGTTGGGGTAACTTAGGTGATAATGGTTATGTTCATTTGGATTTAAGTTCATCAATAATCAAAGAATTATGGACACTTACAGATGAGAAAGTAGTTAAACCTCCTACTCCAACACCAGGACCTACACCAGTAGGTAGCATTCTTTACAGAGTACAACTTGGTGCATTTAAAGTTAGAGCATATGCTGACGAATTAGTTTTAGAATTAAGCAAGAAAGGTATCGACAGCTGCGTAAGAATATACCCTGACTTATTCAAGGTTCAATGTGGAGTATTTAAAGTCAGAGATAACGCTGTAGCTATGCAAAACAAATTAAAAGAATTAGGATATGACTGCTTTATAGTAGAAGTTAAATAAGAAAGGATGATATAGATGAGTAAATATGCGATAGATTTTGGTCATGGCGTTGGCCAAGATAGAGGTGCTGGTGGATATATACCTGAAGAAACTATAATCGATATGGTTGGTGAATTAGTGGTATCTAAATTAGTTGCTATTGGTAATGAGGTAATTCAAACAAGACCATCTTATGCTTCAAGTGTAAGTAATAGCTTATATCAAAGATACATTGAAGCAAATAATAACAACTGTGATTACTGTATTAGTATTCATGCTAACGCAAGTGATGGAAATGGGCATGGAACAGAAGTGTTTACTTATAATGCCAAAGAGGTGCCACAAGCTAGAAATGTACTAAATAATATAGTTAATATGGGATTCACTGATAGAGGAATAAAAGATGGTAGTCATTTAGCTATGGTTGCAAGGCCTTCAATGACTGCGATGCTAATAGAAATATGTTTCTGTGACAATGAATCTGATACAAATCAATATAATTCATTAGGAGCAGAAGCGATAGCTAATGCAATAGTAAAAGGATTAACTGGTCAATCAGTAGTTAATTTAGGCTGGAATCTTTATCCTAAAGGTTGGTGGTATTGTACTGATGTTGCTAATGAATATTACTACAAGGATCAATGGAAGTTCATTGATGGAGAATATTATTTATTTGATATCGATGGATATGCTAAACAATCTTCATGGGTTCAAGATGGAGGACGTTGGTATTGGTTAAAATCTTCATGTAAGATGGCTAAGAACGAATGGATATGGATTAATGGAGAATGTTACTATTTCTTTAGTGATGGTGTCATGGCTTCAAACATGGTTACTCCTGATGGGTTCAAAGTTGATGAATCAGGAGCCTGGACAAAATAAAATCATTGATTCTGAAACATGTTGTGATATAATTATCTATAGAATAAAATTTAGGAGGTAATTCATTATGACAAGTGATCAAATATATGAAATTTCAAATCTTATAATCAAATTAGTAGTATCTGTTGCAGGCGTAACTGCTGTGCCATTTATAGTAAAAAAGATTGGTGCAGAAAATCTTAATAAATATAAATCATGGGCAGGCATTGCAGCTGAAGCTGCTGAGAAAATGTATCAGAAGTATACTGGTGACGATAAGAGTAGCCTTAAGAAAGACTATGTTGTTAAGTTTATGACTAAGATGTTCGGAGGCAAATTAACTGATGAACAGATAGAAGCTTTACTGGAATCAGCTGCATTAAATATAGGAAGTTCTTTTGGTACACTTATGGTTGGAGAATCAGATACAGATAAAAATATAGAGAATAAGTAAGCGAAAAAAATAGAGCGGCAATGCCGCTCTATTTTTTTTTCCAGTCCTTTACCTCTTCTACATCTCCATTTTCTGTTACACGAAACACATTGACCACTTTGTACTTATCGTCGGTTTTGAACTCAATGCAACATTGGTCACAAAAAAAAGTTTTTCTTGTATTTCCCTTTAGTAATTTTGACATAGAATTACATAAAGGACATGAGCAATTAACCTTTTCTTGTTTTTTTGTTGCACTCATGTCCAAAACCCCCATTTTTTATTTATTTAATGTATACATTACAAACATACCTTTTTCATCTTCTCTAGCTTCAATTGTTTTACCTTTAAGAATCATTGGATTTATAATTGCGTCAATTATATCATCTAATGTATCGATGGCTTCACACTTAGTATGATGTTCAAGAATCATTAACACTGTTATTCTATCTATTAAATCTTTAGAAAAGAAACTAATGTCCTTTTTTGTTTCCTCAAAGAAAGATTCTTTGATATATCTCTCTATCTTATCATATTCATTAAAAGGAACTGTTATTGATTTCTTCTCTTTCTTTTTGTTTTCAACTATTATCCCAGGAATTAATATGCCCTTTTCGTCAAGTATTTGACACATCCTAGCGAAGACCTTTTCTTTTATTTCAATTTCAATATTACTTTCGGTATCAACTTTTACTTCATCTTGTATTGAAACTTCATTACTCACTTTTCATACCCCTCCGTTTAACATTTAATTCTATCTAAGCCAATTTTAACATTTGTTATTAGCTTTGTATATATTTATTTTACCATTCCCTATAACCAACCTCAAAAGCAATAGAGTCATTTCTACGAAGCCATGAGCCATATTTACTTCCATCCCTTATTCTTCCTCCATTGCTTATTAAATCGCTATTAGGTATTCCTAATTCATTTAGAAAGTTTTCATAATCTTTCTTTGACTTCTTCATAAAGCCTAGCCCTCCTAAAATTCTTTTCAAAATCTTCCTTGTTTATAAGACCTTTATTTCCCTCATTATCAATAACAATATAATCATCCTTTTCTATATATACAGTTTTCTTATCCTTATCTATTATATACGGAAAAACTAATCTCTTTAGATTTTCATCAGTAAATAGTTCAGGAACTTTTGTTATATGTCCAAAGCTAGAAAATGCTTTATTGTAAAGATTAACTTTTTCGGACATATAATCTTCCAATGTAAATCCATCTTCCAATCCTCTTCCTTTACTGAGGTTATATTGTACTGCATGAACTATAATTTCTTCCCTCACATATTTATCAGTGCTAGCATGGAACGCAACGCCTTGATTCTGTAATATCTCCATAGCCTTTTGAATTTCTTTGTCAGCCATGAATGAAGCATCATCAATCCATCCAGGATACGCCTTACCTCTCAATGTTGTTACTGGAACACTATAACTTTCTTCTCTACCCCAATCTACTCCTATAATCGGACTATCTTCATAGTTAATCGCTTTAACGCTCATATCATATCCTAGTAACGATGCCTTCGCTATATTTTCATCTATCCTTTTTTGCTCAAGAGAGAACTGCACTCTCTCCTTAGCTTGCAATTCTCTCTTTCTTCTTGTTCTTTTATTTTTGATTTTATTATTCATATATGCCTCCTACCACTTCATCTTTCTTTTACATCTAGGACATTCTTCATCTCTGCCACCTATACCATTCCTGACTCTTGTATCACATGAAGGACATAATCCAATCGTAGTATTATTAGAATGATGTATATTATATGGTTTAAGTGGAACACTTTCTTCTCTTCTTTTTTCATCTACAATCATTTGATCCTTCATTATCTTCTCTATAACATGGTCAAATATTTTATTTCCAATCTCCATGAACTTCTTATGCTCCTCGTTGTCGGGGTGGTCATTGCCAAGCCATTCCTCTGGAGATTTTTTAAGTGCATTGTGATGTCTTCGGATATAGTCTTCTTCAACTAAAGATTTTACAAGTGGATTTTTGGTTCCTAGTAATTGTTTTATGTTATTATTAGCAAAGAATAAAAGATTAGAATACACAATCGCCGCTAGCCTTGCTTCTTCATATTCTACTTCTTTTCCTTCTTTTAGATCTGCAATTATATCATTTAATATTCTCATCTACTCTCACCTCACTCATCTCCATGTACCTCACCATTACATATAGAGCATCTCATACATTCTGATAAATCTTTAGGTATATACCATTTTTTGCATTTCTCACAATACCTCTGACTATAATTCAGCATCTCATTATCTCCTACTTCATTATTCTTTCTATAATATCATCAAGTTCCCTAAATGCCGTTTGATAAACTCTCTCACCCATATATTTATTTTTCCATAATTCATATTCTTTAATTGGAGAAGTCTCTTCCTTTTTGTAAGAAGCGACTTTCTCCTTAAATTTCTCGCTATTATTTATTACTTTCTTTTGAAGTTCATTTACAATAACAGGAGTTGCACTAGGGTAAGCTTCTTTAGCCATATTATATTCTTCTTGGTTTGTTACTGGATATATATCTTTATCCTCGTTTTCCTTTTTAATCTCTTCATAGACATCATCACTTACTGTTTTTAGTTCTTCTACATTTTCTTCTCCAGGCAACCATATATATTTTATATCTGGAGATTGTGCTGATATCATTATTGCTAGTTTTTCATTGTTATGTTGCTTCCACATTCTAGAAGTCTGAAATTGTATATCAAAAGAATCAACTAGGTTTCTATCTCTGCCTATTTTAAGATAAGCAGGTTTTATATCATAACCAAAAAGGAAATCTTTTATTTTACTTACATATAATCCATTTACGTATATCTTTCCTTTGTGTTTTTCGCCTAATAATATCTCTCCTTCGCTACACGTTAAAAATTCACCTACATCCTTTTGAAGATGTAATACTCTTGAAGTAAAATCATTATATTCGTCTTCAGTTATATTATCTATTTTTATAGTTAGATTATTATCATAATTTTGCTTAGTGTCTGTATCAACAAATACTGTTAATATCTTCTCATAATTATACCTTTTGGAAGTAACAAATCTAGACGACCATTCTTCTTTTTTATTAGCCTCACCAGTATAAATAGTTACTGTTTTCTCTAGCCTTGTAAGTACTAATAGAGCTATCTTATATCCTTCTCCAAATTGTCCTATAGTTTCATCATCATCTTGCTTTGTTGTATATCCAAGAAGTAATGATTGTTTTTTGAGAACTGATTTTTTATTAGTGATAAATAATGATTGCGTATCTTTATCATAATGAACTCCCCAATCATTACCCTCTTGCTTTTTAGATTGGTCATAGCAGTTTTGCATAAATTCCCTAAGAGCATCTTGTATTCCCCACTCAGCAGCATACTTACTTGTTAATGTTAATTCAAATTTTTGTTTCATTTTTTATATCCCCCACCATCATTTATTTAAAGTATTCATCATTGATTATACCAGTTATATATTCCTTTGTTATTTTTACTTCTTCAAATAATGATTCATTGTCATCATTATTTAGGCATATCATATCTTTTAATATGGAATTTAATGCTCCTATCCTTGTCATATCAATATGTCCCTCTAAAAATTTTTCATCCTTATATAATTTAACTAAGTCCCATTTAAGTCCATATTTTCTTTTTCCGTTAATTAGCTTGCCTTCTATTCCTTCGATATTTAATGTAGTTTTAGCTATATGCTTTTCAAATATTTCCCCCACTTTTTCTTTTTCATAATCATTGAATTTTATTTCCATATCTTGATTCATTTATTTATCCCTCCAATCCTTTATTGTATCCTCTGTCATATTCTTCTTGGTCCATTTTTTCGTATCCACGCGGATATTGTGGACATGGTCTAGTGCGAAATTTCCTAACTCTAAAACCATCTAAATAACCTGCTTTAAAACTATCTGTTTCCTCGTTACCAATAATTCCTTCGGGAATATAAGTAAATATAAAATCTTGATGACTAATCCAATTACCAGTAAAGGTACGCTGACTATCTATCTTAATTTTGAATGTCGCCTTAATATCGCCATTCAAATCATATACGATGATTGTGCTACCATCTTCGCGTTCATAAAACCATTCGTTCGTTGAACACATATTGGTAATATCATATTCATTGTAATGATTATCACTCTCTCCATCAATCCAATATGATCTCGATAATTCAGTATCCATGCGGAATACATAGCATGACTTTGCTTTCTCTAAAATCTCGTCCAGGTGATTTTCTAAATATTTTTTGTATCTCCAATAAGAATCTCTTTTTATTTGTTTAATTAAATTATCCTTTAGGTGAGCTTCGAAGACATTTTCAAGAAGAGTACTCTTCTTGAAAATGTCCAAACTCCTTTTTATATCATCAAATTTTGAACATGTTGACTGAATATGAATAGAATCTAATTTAAAAGTGAAACGCTCCATTTCTAATTCAATGTCCATATTAATCCCTCCTACCCTCGTACATCTTTATAAATCTATGAGTTATGCCCGGCATGAATCTACGCACCTTACCATAACTCCTGATATTATTAGCATATAATAATTCTATGGTTCCTTCTCCATTATAATCAGGATCATCATCTATACTTTTTACAATGCAATATCTTTCATACATCTCATCATCATTATCTATACATTTCCATATTGAATGAAGACATACTTTACTCAAATTAATCCCTCCTACCTTTTGAATATACTTATGAAATTATCAACTGCATCATTTTGACTCATAGTATTTTCCTCGGTTTCCTCATTATCTACGCCACTGAATGCATTAAACATATCTTCTAATGCTTTTTGGTCATCGATATCTTTTTTGCTTTCCGTCTTTTTACTTCTGTATCTAAATATAGACGCGTCAACACCTATCAGATGGACTCTATCGGCTCCGAACTCTTCACAGGCATTATAGTATCTATTTTTAGATTGCTTCTTAAAAAAGGCGATGTTAATATCAATTGGATCAATGATTCTCGTAATCTTTTCTCCATTTGCATCATGGATAAATTTAGGTTCGAAGCCCCAGTTTTTGAGGTAGTCAAAAGTTCTTGATCCACGCCCAATCCGTTGTATATGCGTGATGTCAGAATTTCCAGCTCCGCAGAGTATGACTCCAGAGATGGAGGGGATATTGAGTCCGGCATCAGCAACGGTGCTTCCGATAAGTATTTTGTATTTCCCTTTTCTAAAGTCTTCAACGGCTTTTGTTCTAACCTTATCTGGTGTATCCCCCCATACGAAGTTAACTTCATCTAAACTCAATCCTTTCTCTAGTAGCATTTCTTTTAGTATATGTCCATGTTCTATCCTAAGGACTAACATTAATACTTGCCTTTCCTCATCTAACATTTCTAAAGTTCTCTCAATTAAGAATCTATTTCTCTCTTCATTCTCAACTATACATTGAGTATACACTTCTGCATAGTTAAGTTCCTTGTCATTGTCGTTATATAGCTTATGATCGAATGGCCAACAATCAATTTTTAAATCACAGAGTCTACCTTTTCTTATTTGTTCATCAGCAGTAGTTTCATATATTAGTGGTCCTGATTGTGCTGCTATGAGTAATGTAGCTCCATCTGTACGTCTTGGTGTAGCAGATAGGGCAATTCTATATGGCGCTCTTACTTCATTCAATACATCTTGCCATTGCTTATCATTGATAGCTTGGCTCTCATCAATCATCACAAACTTACAAGTATTATGAAGCCAATGAATTAATGCACCCCTAGTTTTTGTATCCTCCACTCTTGCATGTAGACTTTGTATTGTTGCTACGATTATCTTTTTATCTGACAGTGCATTATCTAAATCATATTGAGTAAAACTTTCTTTCTTTCTCAAATTAATATCACCAAACTTACCATCCTTAATTTGAGCTATATCACCCTCAAGGAGACCCTCTATTCCATTTCTAAAGTCATTGGCTGCATCATCTAAAAGTATCTTCTTATTGGCTATAAAGAGGGTAGGAACACCATGACTTGCAGTTAAGTATCTCGCAAGCATTGCAGTTTTACCAAATCCTGTGGCTGCCTTAACTACTCCTCTTCCATATTTCATGCAAATATCAACAGCTTCTAATTGGTCTTCCGATGGAACAAATAGTTCTTTTGGTTCCCAATCAAATTCTTTAGGTGGACTCTCATCATGCACATGTTCTAATGTATATGGTATTTCTTCTTTATCAAATACCTCTAAAACTCTGTCTATTAGTCCTGTTGGGAACTTATAGAATCTTCTCTCGTATAATTTTACATATCCATCCCACTTCTTGTCTTTATAAGATTTCATATTTACTGCAGGTTTAAAAAAGTATTTCGTTGCATCTTCTATTGCTTGATGTGGTACTTCGAAATCAGGACTTCTATATATTTTGGTATTTATAACTGCGCTTCTGATTAGTATTGGTGTTTTCTTATGGAATTTTTTCTTCCATTCAAGAAAACTACTATCAAATTTCACACTGCCCTTATATTTATTAAGAGTAGTGTTACACTTATCGATATATTTCATGTCGATAAGTATTGTACAGACATTGTTATTTGTTGTATCAACTTCTTTTGGGATTTCAGAAAGCGAAAATAGAACGTCGCTGGCCATGCCAGCTGAGCATTCTATTTTCAGTATCTTGAATTTCCCCTCGACTTTAAGTACTAACAAAATTTCTCCTCCTCTAACTATTTATTGTCTGAAAGAAAATCATCACTGTATCGATCCAGATTTAGATTCCCCTTACCTTTTTCTATTAAGTTTTCCCCTACAATGATGAGAACATTTCCTATTGCTATTAGGATTATGCTTAATAGTTTTGAGGTAATATCTTTGGGGATAATTTTGTTGTCATTGCTGTTCTCTTTTGTCACTTACTAAACACCCCACCCCTCATTGAAAAAGAATTACATTGCGTAATTCTTTTTCAATTTATCTCTTAAATTTGCTGGAAAACGTTCATATGGATCAACACCATGAGCCTTACATTCTGATATTATTATTCTAACATCTTTCTCTGCTGATTTTAACAATAAATTAACTATCTTGTCTATCATTATATTCCATCCACCTGAAAGGAAAGATTTGATTCTGTCATAAACTAGGTCAGCCTTTTCATCAGCCCCCTCACCTCTCAAATAATCAATATCTTTTTTTACATTGCCTGTTATTCTTTTACCTATCTTCTTTAAAAAACCCATTACAATTCCTCCTAAATTTTATTAATATCTATGTGGATTAACTTTTAATAGTATCATTAATTCGGCTATATCAACTTTTCTTGAACAACTATTGCTATGCTTTTCCATAGCTTTATTAAATTCTTTTGTGATGATTTTATCCTCATAATCCCTATCAGTAATCCTTTTTCTGTTAAGTTCATATTGAAGGTCTAGCATATCCCACTCGCCTTCATGTTCTATTTTATTTAGATTCTTATCGAATAATCCATCCACCATTTTATTTACTTTTTCAATAAATGCATTTTCCACTTTCTCATAGAAAATATCGTCAGAACTCTTCTTTGAAGAAGATGAAGAACTGTACTTGCTGCTATATGAGGATTTCTTTTCGTCTTCACTGCTCTTATAATAACCATACGAACTTCGTTTCTCCTCTTTCTTTTCCTCTTTCTTCTCATAAGAAGAACTTCTTTTCTTAGTAAATGCATCTTTACTGAAATTATCATCCTTAGAATTCTTTTGGAACTCTCTTTCTTCATCCAACCATTTCTCGGTAATTTCATTAGCTTTTAATATTTCATTGAGATCTATCTTCTCTTCTTTAACAGTTTCCTTGGAATCAACTTCCTCATATTGCTGATTCAGCTGATTAATCATGTCGTCCATATTCATTATTTTTCGCCCCCATCCTCTTTATCCTTAAGATTTATATACCATCTGCCTTCCTTAATATTTCCAAAATCTTCTCTGATGGTTGCGCATATTTCTGCGTCACCTCCCTCTCTGTCAGGATGATACTTAACAGTAAGTGCCTTGAAATACTTATCAACTCTTTCTTTGCTTGTCAAATCCCTTAACTGCTTGTACCTATTGAATAGAATTTCCATTTCACTATCCCTTTTATTATTAAAATTACTATATTTTGAACGCCTTTCCCTACTTTTTTCATGATTGGCCTTGTTCATATAATAATAATCTCTGCAATTTAAAACAGTTCTAACTTTGCACGATGATAAAAATTTAGTTATCATGATTGCTTCTTCATAAGGCAAATCAAGATACTCTATTTTTTCTGGTGGTTTATTTTTATGATACTTATATATCTCAACAGAGCAACTCAATCCTTTTTTGGACATTAATTTTCTTAGATATTTTTGTTCCTCTAAATCAAAGAAGATATAGTCGCTCTTCTCAGTTTCAAAAAATCTTTCAACTCTCCCATTAAAGATTTCACCAAATTCTTTAACTCTTTCTTCGAATGGCTTTTTCCCAAATATATCTTTTGGCTTTTGTCCAGAAACCTCAGTTTCTGATATCATGAAATTTTTAATCCCAAATTTTTCGCCATCTTCAGTAGTAATATTACACAATCTAAATCCATAATCTGGATTTACAAGTATCATCAAATCGCTGTCATTGAAAGGCATTGCTCTTTCAAATGGTGCCCTCCTTAAAGCAGAGCCAAACATCATTAGCATACTAATCTTCCTCCCATTTTTAAATAATGAAAAACAGGAACGTTTACCGTTCCTGTTTTATGTTTTACTATAAATCCCAATCTTCTGGACTTGCTCCTGTCAATTCATTCTTTGTTAAATTTATTCCTTGTCTTGTGCTGTCTTTTACATTGTTGTAATTTGTTCTACTTGTTTCTCTTAGTCTTTGACTAACTAAACTTATTATCCCTTCGATTATTATTATTTTTCCACCTTCAATTGCTATCTTTCCAATTTTCTTTAAAAATAAACTATTCATCTTAATTCCTCACTTTATCATCTTATTTTTTCCACTTTACATCTTAATGTTATTTAAGCTTTTATGTCTGAATCATCAATATTGATATTATTCTCGTTGTTATTAATTTCTTCTTCTGCTGATATTTCTTCCTCTATCACTTTTTCTTCTTCCTTTGAAGATTTTGTTTCATTTTTTTCTAACCTAATCTTTTTTCTGCTTATTGCTCCTTGTGCTGCAATTGCTCCTATTCCTATAATTCCTCCTAGTCCTAGTGTTATTAATTTACTTATTATTTTCATATTATTTTTCCTCTCTTTCTTTTACTTTAATATCTTATACCAAGTTATCTACCTAAAGACAATAAAAGGGACAGACTAAAATAGTTCTGCCCCTTTATCGGTCTTAATAGCTGAATCATTTTCTTTGCTGTTGCCGAAAAATGCTTCATCCATGTTTATATAGTCTTTAAAATAAAACCTATAAAAGTTTACCTTAGGTTTTACATTACCTTTAAATTCTTTCATCAAATCTTCATTTTCAATATGCACAGCTTTTCTTTTTATATCGCATGCATCGATTTTGAAAACAGTCTTAATCCATTTAGGAATATATCTAGCATAAGCTGTTTCTCCAGGTTTAACTTCTTCGATGAAACATTTAAAGTGAAGTACATTGATTTCGAACCAGCCTTGCTCCTTATCGCATTTTATAGCTTCGGTATATTTATGTGATGACGAATCTATAAATTCTATATTGTGAGGTGGAACTAATCCCCAGAGTTCTTTTGCAACTGTAGATACAGAAGATTTTATTATACCCTCTGGAGTACTTTGAGCAGTATTCTTTTTAAGCTCATTCAGTATAACAAAATAATCCATTAATGATCTTTCATATTCTCCGATATAATCTTTTATATCTGGATTAGTAGATAATGCATTTTCTTTTTCTCTCAAATCAACCAATTTAGCTACAGCTAATATAGGAGTTAGTATTTGCGATAAACGTGCATTCCCTGTTTCGAATAAGTTACCATTATATATATCATATAGCGTCTTGAAATTTTTCAGGGCAGAGATCGCACATTTACTTGTGAGTTCTCTTATTTCATCTAATCTTTCTTCCGCGTAATATTTAGGATCTTCCATTTTAGTTTCTTTAGTCAATTTAAGGGCATATGTTTCAATTATTATACATCTATCCTCAATTACATCATCCATTCCCATTATGTTGGATATAACCTTAGGTCCGTAGATAGTATATTTCTCTACTATGCCCCCTTTTTCATTGTTAACTCTATATACTGCACCACTTCTTGCGTAGCCACCTTTCAGTATTGCTGCCATACCACTATCAGTAGTTCTCGCATTTTTAGAATTTAAGTTTTCCTGCTCATCAAGTATTAATACTCCTCCTTCAACAGATAGTGTTCTGAATAATGCTGCTTCAGTTATGTCTACAGCCATCTTTGAATTAAAGGATAATAATCTAATGCATTCATCTAGAATTGACTTACCTGAACCCTTAGAACCATTTAAATAAAGATATGGTATTTGTGCAAATAATTCATATGAGTAGGTTGAATATATATAGAGAGATAGCACCTTGTAGATATTTGAATCATTAGTATAATAAAATTTCCTAATATAACCCTCTATTCTCTTTATAAGTATTGAAGGTTCTAATTCACTATCTGATATTTTGCCATCTTTATATTTCTCTACCCATTCTTGAGTCAAGCAACACTCATTAAGTTCTAGAATAGCATCATTTATTTCCCATGGAAGTTCATACTTATTATCAATAAGAAGCAAGCATTGAGAATCCTTTCTTTTTAATAGATCGAGTCTTATTAGTGTTCCATCATTCCTAAGCAGGAAAGGTAATTTTCTTTTTATATCACCATCGATTTTTACATAAGTAAAATACATATAAGCATCACCGTTTCTCACATTGTAGTATTGTCCAACACGCATTTTAGGTATGTTCGATAACGATGTTGTATTAGCCTTATTCTGTATATCATTAACCTCTTTAAGTATTTCATCAACAACATTCTCATGATTCGTTACATGCTTACTTAATTGAACTTTCATGTTATTTATAATAGACTCATCATTTTCTGACTCAAATAACATTTCGGCTAATCTTTTAATTATCTCATCTTTCTTCGCTGACATTGAATATATCAATATTAATTCATCGATGCTTTTCTTATCTAAATTACTATTAAAATACTCTTCTATATGGTCATATAAATAAAAGTTTAATGGCTTTATCTTAGCTTTGCATTTTACGAGTTGTATATTATCATCTCTATCGCTTAATAGACCATTATAATAATATACAGCATTTCCACTGAAAGAACCTTTATCATTTTTGCCTTTCATGGTAAATTCAAGTTTTCTTTCTCTCGTTGCTACAGTCCATAAGTTACCTTGTCTGCGAATCTTATATTTGTCAGTAGTTAATGTTTCTGCAAATTCAAATAATTCTTCAAGGGATTTGTGATTTTCGCACTCTCTGAAATATTCATCAGGATCATTGAATGCTTCATCATATTTTATTTTCTTTACTGGCCTGTCAGCAAAATATTCATTAGTGAATTCAGTATATTTACTTCCAGCATCATCATTATCATACATCGTATGAAAGGTTATATTTTCTTTTGCCTTATCCAATACAGATAATTGGTATTCTCTTTCTATTTGTCCTCCAACACCAGCTACATTAAATCCATTTTCATAGGCAGCAAATACATCATGCTCCCCTTCAACTATAGTAATATCTTTATCGAAGGAGAAATTCGGAGGAAAATACATAAACTTACTTCCAGTAGAATATCCAACAATAACATCGCCATCTATACTTTGACCTAACTCATTTTTTTCTTTAGATTTTGACCCAAATGGATTTTTAATATTTGTCCTTACAATATCCTTTGTTAATGGATGCCTATAGAAGAACACAAAAGTTCCTTCTGGTTGCCATGCTTTTCCTTCTTTAATTTCTTCTTTCGTAAATCCTTGTTCCAATAATTCACTTCTTAATCCAAAGTAATTAATAGCAAATCCAACTTTAAAATCCTTCAAGGTTTCTATCTTTCTTTTTCTTACTTGTAACATATAATCAAGTGGTGTGTATCTCTTATCTTTGAAAGGAAAAGTCAAATTACATATTAAAAGCTGTTTGTGGTAAAAATCTTCTGAAATTCTCAAAATTGCTTGTTGTTTCTGATGCTTCTCATAAGCTTCTATTTCTTCTTTTGTTCCAGCTGGAAACTTATATCCTGTGAATTTTTCTAACTTCGCCACCGCCTCGTAAAGTGACAAATTGAGCTTTTCTTTTGCATATTCATACCATGCCGTAATATGTGTTCCTTTCCATCCACATTCACCACTGAAACAATGAACAGTATTTCCTGTTAATGTGCAACTATTAGAATGTCCACATACTGGACATGGATTAATTCTATAGCTATCAGGTCCTATCTTTTTAGGTTTTGCTCCGCTATAAAACTCACCATAAAACAAATCAATATCTTCATTGATCTTATTTTCAACGCTCTCGTACCATTCTAGTTTATCCATTGTGCCAATCCCCCATCTCTTTTTAGTGTTCAATGTTAATGATACCATTATTTGCCGAACACGTTAAGCAATTTCTAGACTTTATCTTTGGTTAATTATAAACTTAACTTTTACATTATCATTAACACAAGCTAATCTTATAAATTTCTTTTCTTTGTTTATCTCCATTTTTATTATTTGTGAAAAAAGTTCATTATTTATAACTTCATAAAAAAGAAGAGAATTTAAAACAATCTCTTCATCTTTTACTCTAAAGTTTGGACTCACTCTTACAGGTTCTGAAATAATATATTCACTCTCAAACACTGAAGTAGATTTTTTTATAGGCTTAAAATTAAACCTTATATGAGGCACAGTTGTTATAGTTAATTTCATTTTATTTAACTTTGCTAAAGAATTATAATTATCGTCAATGAATTTAATTAACTTTACCTTATCAATATAAAATAGAGTTTCGCAATAAGTCCTGGCTAACTTATTAATTATATTGATATTCTCACTTAAAATCTTGTTTGTTATATTTTCTGAATACTCGAAACCTTTATTGAATGGTATACCCACTAAAGTTTCAAAGCTCCTATTTAAAAATTCTATCTTTCCTTTCGTTTTTTCTCCGAGCATATAAGCTGATTTATTATGAAGAAATATTTGGGGATTAACTCTGTCATATTTTAACATGGATTTAAAACATGACAGAGATTTAAATACAACATCACTTTTATCTATATCACTCATGAAGACCTATGATATTATTATTGTAGCTGATGAAATCTCCTTCTAATTGTTCGTATATCTCCCCAAACATCACTTGTTGCGCTTCACAACATACTGTTCCGCACCATGTGAATACACAGCCCTTTTTCGTAAGACATACCATTATCATTTCTTCTGTAATGTCTTCTGCTGATATTCCGTAGATAATGTCATATGCTTCAGTTTCAAACTTATATTTAATTTCATCGAATACTCTGCTTATGCTCGGTTCTTTCTTATCCTTATCAAAAAGTTCATTGTATGTGTTGAGTATAATCTTTTCTACGTCCTCCCATCTAGCTTCTTTTTGAAGCTGACTATCTTCTATTTCTATAATGCTTTTACTCATTATTTACACCTTCCTTAATTTAAATCCTCGAACATAATCTGCTGATAAGGATTCACTATTTCTCGGTTATATTCAAAAATAAAACCTTCATCTTCAAGTACATCTTTTAATGATAAATCTAGAGCTGACATAGCATTTAATATCATGCCGTTCCATGTAACAGTTTTTATTCCATGGTCAGCAATGAACTCCAAGCACTCGTCGCTGATTTCGTAATATTCAGGAACTATAGTTTGTCCCTTTTTTATTCTTCGATTTATACAAACTATATAATTTGATGATACGATTTCAACAAAAGTATTGTTTTCCGTATCTTGCATAATTAGTCCTCTGTTTCGGAGCATAGATTTAGTTATCTCTTTACTTTGGGACATTTTTATCACCCCCAGAACCAAGCAACCTATCTTTTATTGCGCTCTGTGTTCTTCTTTCTATGACATAGTTTGTAATATCATCTAAAGTATCATTGATTAAGTCCGCATCATACATATACTCCTGTCTATGTATGTCCGGAAACATTACTATTTGAGCATTATTAGCTACTATTCTGAAAATATTAAAATCTGCAAATATATTTCGGAGGAATGGATTACAAGGATCATTATCTTCATAAATAACACCCAATTCATTTAGTGAATTCCTTATACACATTCTTATAGCTTCGGAATGTGACCACCCTATATCATTCATCATATTACCTGTCTTCTGATCTAGTATCGCCTGTATTCTATCATTTATGTCCATTGTGGAACAATAAGCAGAGCTATAAAATGTATTCATAACTTCTGCTTTATCAAATGTTTCAAATTCAATAACTGATATTTCATAACACTTGTCATAATTATAAGCGAGAACAGAATTTTCTATATCAGAAAAAAGAGGTATGTTTGCGCGATCCTTATATTTCGTATATTCCGATTTATACATTTCCAATATAGTGTTCTTATCTCTTTCGAAATTATCTTCATTTATGCCTATAATTTCTGATT
>Ga0302215_10000403_pt1 | contig 31576 bp, 27 predicted proteins | sample II_Fen_N3_1_FD_194580 | JGI IMG/M metagenome (GOLD analysis project Ga0302215, IMG submission 194580) | Peat permafrost microbial communities from Stordalen Mire near Abisko, Sweden - II_Fen_N3_1 | ecosystem: Environmental > Terrestrial > Soil > Wetlands > Permafrost | place: Sweden: Abisko... | reverse complement strand
TGGAATCATTAAAATGATTGCTTTGCATCCAAATCCAAGCCGAAGGCATGCCTGAGCCCCAATCCTTCTCAACGTAACCTTTACCGTTATTAAAATCAAAGATTTCATTGTTAATCAGCAAATTCCCACTTAGTTTATTTGATAGACTTACAACTCCGTGATAACATTGCATAAAGGGTACTAAGCGATACCATCCCATAATTCCGAGAGCCATACATTTACCAGAAGTATATTCAACTTGATTGAGCATTTCTATTTTTCCTGAAACAAAGGAATCGCTGTCCTTTAAATTAAGGATAACGCTGTCTTTCGAGAAATAATTATCTCCAATTTTTATTTCAAAATCCTTTTTAGAGAATGAAAATTCTTCAATTGGAAATTTATAGTATTTGGTTTGAGCTGTAACACCATTAATTAATTGAATAAAAGCATGTTTTTCTTTTCCATCAGCTGACAACGATATTCCCGGTATCACACTAAGAATGGATGACCTATTTTCTGAAACCATTTTAAAATACCATCCTTCAAAATAGTTTCTGGTTTTATTGTTTCCCTGAAAAATAGAAGTATTATTTATTTTCTTGAAATTGTAAAAAGGCAAGAATTTATGCTCCGAGAAATTGATTTCCGTTCTTAAATTCTGCGCCTGCAAAGAGCTCAATGATATGGATAGATATAATAATAAATTGCGAACATGAAAAGTTTTTATTGACATTGTGGTATCTTTTTATCAATCAATTAAGACTCATACAGAGCATTGCTGTGATGCCAGTAACAGGGAAAGCAAGTTTATTCTAAAATGTTTTTGCACGAATTAGTTTTTTTATTACCTAAATAAATTTGTAATTGTCTAAGTTACAAACATTCTACCAACTTCTTCTTGTTGCAAACGAAAAGTAGTTTTCTTGAAATATACAAGGCAATAGCCTTGCTTTTAGCTGCGACGTAGGCTGGAGCCATACGCCGAACAAAAAGAGCCTACGCTCAACTAGGGTAACAAGTTCTAAAATAGAATTTTTATAAAAAATGCTACTATCGCCTTTAATACAGCCTATATCAAGTATTTTCCCATTTTTTGGATCAATTTCAGTATCTATAAATGCGATATTATTCATAAGTAAATCTCAATATATCAGTTAAATTTTTTTTAAGCCAATTTTCTTAAAATACTCATAAGTACTATTATAAAAATCAGGATGGCGGGTATGGTCTTCAAAATTACCTTCTGGCACTACTATTACCATTCCTTGTCTAGCGCGCGTAAGTAAGACTCTATAAGCATTCTTTAAATACAATTTTCTTTCTTCTTTATTAATGTTTTGCCATTTACTCCCAACAAATGAGTAAGTTTTCCATCCATTTTCAGAATATCTAAAATCACCATCCCAAGTTACACATGCCCAATCCAATTCCAATCCTTGCACTTGAAATTCTGTTGCTACATCTTCTAAATAATACGATGAGCGAACATCATCTTTATCAGCTAAAAACCAATGCACAGAATCGGTTTCAACCCGAACATCGATAGCTAACGGCTTTAGTCGATATGCCTGAGAGGAAACAACAATGCCATATCGCTCACTTCCTCTGGCTTTTTCTTTCAACCACTTTTTGGCTGTTTCAACGCTACGAGTAATTAAAATAGGATATTTATCAGAGATATTATTTAATGTTGTGTTTGCAGATTCTATGTCTAAGTCTAACAATTGCTTAATAAACAACGACACATTTTCAGCTCTATATGAGCGCATTGAAACCGAAAGATGAAGGTTCTTGTCATAAGTTGTTTTACAATCTTTTTCAATTTCAGCAATTGCATCGAATGCATTGTATTCGCTATCGGTTAAATTTGGTGATATTTGAACTTCCCAATGTGGGAAAGAATTTCTAATTGCGTAAAGCCATTCTGATATACCTGCTTCTCCAGTGTTAATTTCCTGTCCGCCACCTACTAAACAAACAATTACTGCCCAATCTGCATGTCTGTCCAAACACGATATCAAGTATTCAGGTTCAGAATATGCAAAATCGGGTTGATTCTTTTTGCGGCGCATAAAATTCACAGTTTGCTCTTTGTTCCAAGCTCGCTGAGCTTCATCAAAAATTGCAACATGATCAAATGGTGCTTTGGGATCAACTAAGTAAGCATCACGATAATGATGAATAATTTGTATAAATGCTTTAACTCCTTCTCTTGCTTTAGCTTTTGTAATTCGTTCTCCAATTTCTTTTGCTCGTTGAACTGTATCACGAGTCAACGCTTCTTGAAGTATCGCAACTAGTGGTCCATTTCCAGATAAAAAAATACTGTGAGTATCTTTTTCTTTATCTAAATGTTTGGTCGCAATGTCTAATCCAACTAAGGTTTTACCTGCACCAGGAACCCCAGTTACAAAACAGATTACTTTTTTCTTTTCGTCCTGTGCATATTCTATAACATCCGAAACGGATTTTGTTGTGGTAGTTAAATTTTTAGCATCTGCATCACTTCTTGTTATTTCTGCCACAGAGTGATTTTTATACATTGTTACAGCTGCTTCAATTATGGTAGGTGTTGGCGAGTAACTTCCCTGAATATACTCATCTCCTTCAATTAAGATGTTTTCCCGATGAAATTCAATACAGTATTCTAAAATTTCGCCTAAATTATTTTTTGTTGCTTTTAATGGTTTAAGCAATTTATCTTCATGGGACGTTTCAATAAATTGAAATTCAACTTCTTTTGCCTCAGTAGCTACTAAAATTGGCACTAATAAAGCTGAATGGCTAGGTTTGTGAAAGTTTTTTAAATCGAGTGCATAATCCCAAACTTGATCATAATTTGAGCTTAAGTATTCCTTTTCACCAACTTTAAATTCAACCACAAAAACAATATTTTGTATAACTAACATACAATCAACTCGTTTTCCCATTCTGGGAATTGAAAATTCAAAAAATAAGTCGCCATTTAATCCAACTAAATTTTGTTTTAAAATTTCGATTTGTCTTTCCCAAGATTGATTTGTATTTCTATTTGAATCAAACTGATTTAAGCGTGTGATTTGTCCAAGAATCTCATCTCCAGACTTTTGTAAAAATTTCTCTATAGTATCATTATAATAGCAATTTAGCATTGTAAAAGTATTTTGGATTGGTTATCTTCAGGTTAAAATCTATTTCATAAGGGTATTCATCAATTACACTAAAAATGCTTCATTAAAAGCATCTCACTGGGTGTAATTACTGTAGTCTGACATAATATTTTGGTTTAAATGGGTGTTATTTGTTTTTTAATCACTTGTTTTATTATTTCATTAAGCACTTTTGCCACTTCTTTTTCTATCGCAATTTATGTGAATGCTAATTAGTATCTTGTATTTTTCTCTCAATATCCAAGAGAATATACTTTATTATATTTTTCTGTCGTAATTTCATGCAATATTTGCGACAATATATTTATTAATTTTCAATGTTTAGAGCTGTAAATCGCCTGTTTAATACTATTAATCGTTCTATTCCTCATTTTCTGCGAATGCGCGTTCAAACTCTTCGTCATACACATTGCATATACGTTTGAAGAACAGTAAAGGGAAGATATATTGTTTGTAATCTCCGGCATCAATGGTTCCGCTCAATACTTTGGCATCACCCCATAGTTATTTTTCTATTTCTTGTTGGGTCATTATATAAATAAATTGACACGCCCTGTAATGATTTCTTTGTATTGAAGTTTATTCTTGTCATTTAAAAAAGATTCCTCAATAAGTTGAATGGCTTTTGGCAACCAGACATACAGCATTTGGTATGTGGAGTTGATTTGTTTGTCATTCAATTCCAACAGCTCCCCAAACCGATCAAAATTGCTTTTATTGAAATTTTTCTTTTTACCTCCTAATAAAAGTGCCGTATCATCTTTGTCACTTGGCAAGATAATTTTCACATTTAATAAATCATGCGCTGGCGATAGCATCCACCCCATTTCAGAGAGCCACATGGAGAAGTTTTTTAGGTGCATGTCGTTATTGCCTATTATAAAGTTGAATAAGGCAAGTTCAAAAAAGCGTATCTTATCCATTAGGGTATTTACGGATAATTCTCCAACGGTTTTACCCAGATTTTCCATTGTTCCTAAATACTTGTTTTCCAATTCCAAGATTTGCAAAAAGTCAATCATGTGTATTTTGGAATTGTCTTTTTTCCGATCGATACGTTTGGTGATGTAACACAATTCACCCGAAGCCAGTCGAATCATATTGGAAGGAACTACTTCTATTTTAAAGAGTTCTGCTAATTTCATAGATAGATGCTCATTTTCCGGCATCTGTTGGTGTTTTGTATTTTGATGTTTTAAAATATACAATCCCTCTAATGCATCCATAATGGTTAAACGGCCATTATGGCCATCTTCCAATCTGTTCTTTATCCACCCAAGGGATAGTTTAGGTTGCACGCCCGGAACGGTTATTGACAATTTCACCGCTTCCTTCGCTAGTTTTTCCATCTCATCTAATCGATAAGGCAAAGCTGGCGCAGACTTAGTTCCATAAAAAGCTTTGATACATTTAGGATGGTAATCACCTGTATCATTTGCATCCAATTCCTTATAACAATATAAACACTTAGGCATCATGGTATTCATTTAAAGGGTGAACACTAACAGCTCCAATTGTATTTTGACAACATGCTAAAAGCAACCCCATACGATCGTTTTTATTGATTTTCCAGCTTTCTGCCGCAATTGTCAATAGCCAACCTTCAGGAATTAACCCATCGAAAAAGGGGAAAAGTCGCTTGCTGCTATATGGTCTGTTGCTAACGGGCATTTGGAACGTAATGAACAAATCAGGATGATTTTGAATATATTTTTCATCATATATAAATTCATACTCGCCTGTATCCAACTCTTTTAGTATACCCGCCTGAATATTATTGTATTTAACGATAGCTTTTCTCATGTTTATTTCCCATTTACTGGTCCTAGAACATGACCAAACATCTTTAACACCTGGTTTACTTTAGATAAACTCAGATTCTCTTTTCCTTGCTCAATTTTTCTGATAACAGTTAATGCTACACCCGCTTTCAAGGCAAATTCCTCCTGTGTAAGCTTCAATTGTTTCCTTCTTGTTTTGACAAATTCTTTTATTGTAGTCATATTTATATGCTTTAGCATACAAAAATAGTAAATAAAATCAAATTATATGCAATTGAGTATATATTTGTATTTGCCTAAATTTATATGCGATTAGATATAGTTTTTGAGACTTTTAAATAGATACATCGCTGAAATTAACGACGCATATCTAATGAATTTGGCGTAAGTAATATTCAGAATATAATGTCGTATTTAAAAAAAAGAATAGAACGCGGATTTTACTGATTAAGCGGATCGAAACGGATAATAATTCTACTAATTTAAAAACGGATTTTAGTCATGCAAGCATGACTGATTAGACAGTAAATATCTGAAAATCAATTTCGACTTGTCGAAATTACAATCCGTTTTTCATCCGCTAAATCAGCGTTTATCAGCGTTCTATTTTTCAATATCTTTTTATTCAATTATACGACATTATTTATTTCCCATTACTTAATCATATTTCCACCAAGAAAGTAAATCCAGTAAATCATCTTTCGTTTATTGGTAGTCGCACAATGGGCGCACTTGAATAGATAGTATTGAATCTGATTTTGTCAGAATGTAAAAATAAAAACCACGAAGATTGTAAAGCTCTTTGTGGTTTTGTGTAAATAAAAATAAGATTATTATCCCGCCGACTTCTTACTTCCTATCTGATTTCCATTTCCAAACTTTTCTTTCAGAGCTTTCATATCATCACTCACTTTCAAATCAAGAATTTTGGCATAATGTTGGGTTGATTTGAGGTTTTTATGTCCGAGCATCTTTGAAACGCTTCAATCGGAACGCCATTGGTGAGCGTAACGCTGGTGGCAAAGTTATAAAGCGCAATGTGAAAAGTTAATTCTTTATGAATGTCGCAAAGGTCAGCTATTTCTTCTAAATAAGAATTCATCTTTTATCAAAGAAAAACATTTCTTAAATTCAAAGTTTCTTTAGCCCTACACTTCAATCAATAGTTAATATAAATAAGGTATTATTGATTTTGATAAATAGATTACAATTAGAGGAAGTCAAATGAAAAGCTAAATAAATTATCAAAAAAAATAAGAATTAGATAAAAAATGATCAATTCAATAATTTGAATTGATCATTCTTTTTGTTAATGCTTAATTTTAAAATCAAATAGTATTCATATTCTGAGAATAAGCTTGTATTTTTGTTGTAAAATTATTTTACAATGAAAAAAGGCAGTATACTGGTCGTCGACGACAATAAAAATCTGTTGAGTGCATTACGGATTTTGTTGGAAAGTTATTTTCAGCAAGTTACACTCTTATCGTCGCCAAACCAATTACCCTCAAAATTACGGGAAGATACACCTGATATTGTTTTACTCGATATGAATTTTTCAGCAGGAATAAATTCTGGTAATGAGGGCTTATTCTGGTTATCGGAAATAAAAAAGTTTGATGCAGAGCTACCTGTGGTGCTGTTTACGGCTTATGCTGATATAGATTTGGCGGTAAATGCGCTGAAACAAGGCGCCAGTGATTTTGTGGTAAAACCATGGGATAATGCAAAGTTAGTTGCAACTCTTCAGTCAGCTTATTTACTTCGCCAGTCGCGTAAAGAGGTAAAACAACTCCGTGAAAAACAAACTGTCATAAATCGCGAATTAAACAGAGATGAAGCTTTTTGTTGGGGTCCGTCTGAAGCGATGCGTGAACTTCGCTGTTTGCTTGATAAAGTGGCTAAGACTGATGCAAGCATCCTGATTACAGGTGAGAATGGAACAGGAAAGGAAGTGATTGCCCGCGAAATTCATCGATTGTCGGTGCGCAATGAAGAAGTGTTGGTAACTGTTGATATGGGTTCATTGAGCGAGACTTTGTTTGAAAGTGAGCTTTTCGGACACGTAAAAGGTGCTTTTACAGATGCCCGCACCGATAGAGCCGGTAAATTTGAAGCGGCCGATGGTGGAACGCTTTTTCTGGACGAAATTGGAAATTTGAGTTATCCGCTACAAGCTAAATTGTTGACAGTAATTCAATCCATGAAAGTAGTTCGGGTAGGAGATAATAAATCGATTCCGGTGAATATTCGGTTGATTTGTGCGACGAATCGCAATTTGGAACAATCCGTTCAAAACGGTGAGTTCCGCGAAGACTTGCTGTATCGTGTCAATACCATTCATCTGGAAGTTCCCCCTTTGCGCGAACGAAAAGAAGATATTCCCGAATTGGCAGCGTTTTTTCTGCTAAAGTACAGTGCAAAATATAATAAAAAGGGTTTGACATTGGCTAAAAATACTATTCACAAATTGAAAGAATATCCATGGCCGGGCAATGTCCGTGAATTGCAACATGCCATGGAAAAAGCGGTGATTCTTTGTGATGAAGCGGAATTACAAGCGGACGATTTCTATCTCAGAAAGCAGGAAAAGAAAAGTCCGAAGCTGACAAATATGAGTTTGGAAGATGCTGAGAAAATGCTGATTGAGAATTCTATTACAAAAAATAATGGTAATATGTCGGCTGTGGCTACCGAGCTAGGCATAACCCGTCCTACGCTCTATAGTAAAATTAAAAAATACGGCCTGTAACATGTTCAACTCCATTCGATACAAACTTACTCTTTTTATTTGCTTGCTGATGTTATCGGTGGCTGCATTCACCTATTGCCTTATTGTTAAGCAATATTCACTCGCCATCATTTCTGCCATCCTTGTGTTGACTAGTCTGAACTCTTTGCATCTGCATTATAAAAAATTCAACAGCAATATTCTCTTTTTGCTCAATGCGTTGGATAACGGTGACTATTCGTTTCATTTTTCGGAAAGCAAATTATCGAGTCGCGAGAAGGAACTAAACACCATGCTTAACCGAATTAAAGAGATTCTGACAAATGCTCGTAAGGAAGTGATTGAAAACGAGAAATTCCTGAGTTTAATTATCGAAAGTGTTTCTACCGGCATTATTATCATGGACGATTTTGGTCATGTGCAAACGGTGAATCAGTCGGCTTTGCAGGTGTTGGGTTTACCTGTGTTTACACATATCAATCAGCTTAGTAATGTCAATGAGACTTTTCCTGAGTTGTTTCGAGATTTACGTGTAGGAGATAATTCCCGCATTGCGGTGAGCAATGAGCGTGAAGAAATGCAGGTGAGTTTGAGTTTATCGGAAATCGTTATCAAGCGTGGACGGATGAAAGTAATTACATTGAATAATATTGGGAATGAACTGGAAGCCAAAGAAATGGAGTCGTGGATTAGGCTGATACGAGTGATGACACACGAGATTATGAACTCAATTGCACCCATTACTTCGTTGAGCGAGACATTACTTACATTGCATAAAAGTCCTGAGAACGATTCGCAGGAAGAAGATTTGCGGCTGAATACCATTGAGGCTTTCGAGACTATTCATTCTACCGCCAAGGGCTTGTTATCGTTTGTGGATTCATACAGAAAATTCACGGCTATTCCCAAACCAAACATTCGTTCTTTTGAGGTAAAACCGTTCATAGATAAAATCCTTCACTTGGAAGAAAAATGTATCAATGAAAAAAACATACAAGTTGAACTGTTGGAAACTGGCGAGCATACCGAATGGCTGGCCGATGAAAAATTAATTGCTCAGGTGCTGGTGAACCTAGTAAAAAATGCAGTGGAGGCTATTACTGACAGTGAAACCAGAAAAATACGCATTAGCACAACCCGTCAACCCGACGGAAAAGTACAGGTAGAAGTAAGTAATACCGGCAATCCAATCTCCAAAGAAGTGCTTCCGCATATCTTTATACCGTTTTTTACCACCAAAGACGCTGGAACCGGCATCGGTTTGAGTATTTCGCGTTACATTATGCGGTTGCATGGTGGCAAGTTAACTCACACCACTTCGACCGAAGGCTGGACGGTGTTTACAGTTATTTGTTGACCAGACACTATCACACTAAACAAACTTTATTCTCCTTTCAGCGAATCAACAGGATTAACAGTAGCAGCACGCCAAGTCATCCATGATATAGAAAGCATCGATAATAGCAATACGAAAAGTCCTGCCAGAGCGAATATCCACCAGTCAAGTTGTATCTTGTAGGCAAAGTTTTGAAGCCAGTGTTGCATAGCGTAATATGCAATGGGAACAGCAATTATAAATCCTACTGATATCCAACGAGCAAAACCAAAATTAAGCATTCGTATGATTTCTGGCTCAGTTGCGCCATTGATTTTGCGTATGGCAATTTCCTTCTCTTTTTGCCGAACATAATAGAGTGACATAGCCAGAATGCCCATTAATAGAATGACAATGGTCAGTACAGTGAATGCCAAAATTATTTTTGAAGCTTTAGTGTCTTTCTCGTACCACTTTTGTATCGTGTCGTCGGCAAAAGAGGAATTGAAAGGTTCATTGCCATTGTATTTGGAATAAGCTTGTTTGATGGTATTTGCTGTTTTGATGGCATTTGCTCCAGAAGCTATTTTTACAATTATTGACCAGCAGTAGTCATCTTTGTCGCGTAACCGAATTTCAACTAATCCGATTGGATCATGTAAGGATTTGAAATGAAAATCGCTTGTTATTCCAGCAATTTGTCTCTCTTTATCGAAAACAGTGAATGAACAATTTTTATCAGGTTGTAATGCATCAAATCCTTTTTGATTGACCCAAAGCGTATTTTTAGAAGGAGTGATACCTGTTGATTTGATTTTGATGGCAAAGATGTCGAAGAAAGTCGAATCGACAATGAAATGCTGAAAACTAAGTGGTGCACCTTTGTACTCAAAGCTCCTATTATCACCACCATCCAATGGAGAACCTGAAACAAATGAAACCTTTTCGACACCGGGAATACTTAGCAATTTATCCTTAAAACCTGACAAACGCTCTTTAGGTAACACATTGTCCATTACAAACAAGTTGTTTCTATTAAAGCCCAAATCGAAGTTTTGCATGTAAACTGTTTGTTTCACCATAAATGCGCTGCAAATGAGTAATGCAATAGCAATCGTGTACTGAAATGTAATCAGGACTTTAGAATAAACAGCTTTTATTTTTCGAATATAGGTTCCTTTTACTACTTCAATGGGCTCAAAGCGAGAAATAACTAACGCAGGAATTAAGCCCGATACCAATCCGGTAATAAAAATGCCGATTGAGAGCCATATCACGAATGTAAAATTGAATTGCTCGTGTAAATTTAGTTTGGCATTCAGTACTTCGTTGAAAAATGGTTCGGTTAGAAATGCCAATAAAAGCCCGATAAGAAAAGAAAACAAAGTCATTACTACTGATTCCGAAATAAATTGGAAAATCAAGGTTTTCTTACTGCCACCAAGTAGTTTCTTTATAGCAGCTTCTTTACCGCGCGATCCGGCTTGTGCAACCGAAAGATTTATATAGTTCAATATAGCCACCAATAGAATCAGAATGGCAATTCCCAGATAAACTATAACGAGAGTTTTACTATTTGTTTCTATGTTTGCAAAGAAAGTGATTACCTCGCTAAAATAGACATTTTGTAATGGAATAAATACTACTTCCTTGGCATATCCTAATTTGAATGGCCAATAATCTTTTTTAAAAATTTTGAGCAATAAAGGTGCTTTTGCAGGTAAATTTGTTCCTTGTTTGGCTAAAAAGTAAATACTATAAGAAGCATTATCCCAGTTTGTAAGAATATTTGTTCCCCAATAATTTTCAATCATCCGGTAATTAATCACAATATCATTTTTGGGAAACTGTGTGTTTTGAGGAAAATCTTCCATTATGCCAGTGATAGTAACGTCAACCGAATCCAAACGTAACACTTTGCCTACCGGATTTTCATTATGAAATATTTTTATTGCAAATGAATGGGTTACAACAGCTGTTTGTTTTGTTGCCAACACTTGCGAAGCGTTACCTTCCAGCAGTTTAAACGAAAATATATTGAAAAATGATGAATCGGCAAAGAGTGCTTTGACAGTTATTTTTTGATTGTTGCTGATTGTTGCTGATACCGATTTTGAAACAATGTGGGTAAAACTTTCCACCTCCGGACATTTCTCTTTTACCAGATCAGCAACTGGATTAGCAAAAGTAGCTTTTGAAGATGATTCTCCTAACAAGTATATTCGGTCTTTTTTCTCATGAAAATTATCTACCGAAAGTTCTTGTTTTACATATACTCCTAATAGAAAGACAAACATCAGCGAAACCGCAAAGCCAAATATGGTCACAAAGCAGTATAATTTATTGCGAGATAGAAATTTTAGATATGCTTTAAGATTAGTCAACAACATATTGGTTTAAATTATTGATAGATACTCATACAAAGTAAAAAACCGCAGAAAACATAGAACTGAAAAATAAAAAGATTGCGCAAAGAAGATTAACTCTCGGATGTTGAACCGAAATGTTTGATTTTATTTCTGAATTCTATTATTTTCTGCGGTTGTTTGAAAATGGCGATTTACATTTTACTTTCCACTTCTGATACAATCTGACCATCAAACAAGTTGATGACCCTATGTGCATAGGTAGAATCGTGTTGCGAGTGTGTTACCATCACGATGGTGGTTCCTTCACGATTTAGTTCCGAGAGCAAATCCATCACATCTTTACCATTTTTAGAATCCAGATTTCCAGTTGGCTCATCAGCTAAAATCAGTTTAGGATTGGCCACTACAGCCCGTGCAATAGCAACGCGCTGCTGCTGTCCACCGGAAAGTTGATTAGGAAAATGCTTGGCACGATGGCTGATATTCATTCTTTTTAAAGCTTCTTCCACCCGTCTTTTACGTTCAGACGGCTTCACTTTCAAGTATACCAATGGTAGTTCCACGTTTTCATACACATTCATTTCTTCAATCAGGTTAAAGCTTTGAAACACGAACCCAATATTGCCCTTGCGCATATCAGTACGCTGTTTCTCTTTCAAATGTCCCACTTCTGTTCCGTTCAGGGAATATTTACCGGAAGTAGGATTGTCCAACAAACCAAGAATATTCAACAAGGTTGATTTTCCACAACCCGAAGGTCCCATAATGGCGATAAATTCACCTTCGGTTACATGCAATGAAACTCCGTTCAATGCTACGGTTTCAATTTCTTCCGTACGGAAGCTCTTTTGTAAATCATTAATTTTAATCATAATAGTAATTATTTTATTGTTATATTTTTATTCGTTTTTTATTGCTTCCACCGGATTGGCTGTAGCAGCTTTTCGACTTTGCCAGCTGACAGTTATCACGGTAATGACAAATACAAGCAATCCGGCAAGCAGGAATATCCACCAATAAATGGGTGTTTTATAGGCAAACTGCTGAAGCCAGCGATGCACAATGTAGTACGACAACGGAACTGCAATAACAAAAGCAATTGATAGTTGAATGAGTATGCTGCGGTTAAGCATCAGCATAATTTCCTTTACAGAAGCACCATTGACTTTTCGTAGGGCAATCTCTTTCGATTTATAGCGGGCATTAAATACAATGAGCCCGTAAACGCCCATAATGGCAATAACAATGATAACCAGCCCGAAGATGGAAATTAGTTTAGCCAAATTACTTTCATTTTTATATAATTCATCCAGTGAGGCATCGAGAAATTTTAAATTGAATTCCTCATCGCTATATTTTTTCCATGTATTTTTTATCGTTTCTATTGTGCCTGGCACGTTTTGTCCCGATATTTTAATAAAGAACCAGTGCATCCAACTTTTGTCGAACACTGCAAATGCCAGAGGTTGAATGGTATCTCTCAGAGAACTGTAATTGACATTTTTCGAAATGCCAACAATCGAAAATTCATTATCAAAACCAGAAAATTTCTGACCAACAATATCCTTAAGTGCAAATTTCTTTTTAAAACATTGATTGAAAATGATTCCAGATTTTACTCTCACGGTGTCCGATACCAGAAAATCACGCCCTTCTACAACTTTTACATCGAAAAAACGAAGAAAATTTGGTTGCACAGGCCATATTGTTGCAGAAACATTTTGTCCTTGAAAATCACGTCCCCAAACCATCCCCACCTCCCCCGGAATAAACTGGGATGCTGTATAATCTATAATCCGGGAGTCTTTCTTTAGTTCGTCGCCAAAAGTTTCCATGCCGATTTTTAATTGTCCATAAGGGACATAAACAATGTTTTCTTTTTGTATTCCCCACGAATAGTTCTTCAGAAAGTTATGTTGTATTTTAATGAACGAAGAAACAATAATGAGTGTAATAGCCGATATAAATTGTAGCGTAATCAACACATTCCTGAACTTCATGCTTTTGCCCGTTGTGGAAAACGAACCACTCAATGCTACCGCCGGTTGAAAGGACGTGACGTAACGAGCAGGATAGATTCCAAAAATAAGTCCGAAAACCAAAGACGACAGTCCGATTGCCGATAATAGTACCCAATTAGCCTTCAATGACAAATCAGCCGAGAAGTATTCATTGATGGAAGTTTCTTTAAACAGTGAAATAAGAAACAGTGCTATGACAAATGAAAATAATGAGAATAGCGATGCTTCAGCCGCTACGGCAAACTTCAACATTCGAGGATTGGCACCAAGTATTTTTTGGATATTGAATCCTCTTACACGAGCCGGAGCCATAGCAATGGAAAAATTCAAAAAATTGATATAGGCTATAATTAAAGTGAGTATGCCAATAGCTAAAAGTGCCAAAGTGGTAGTTAAACCTCCTTCACCCGACATCTCAAGCGAGCTGAAATGCATTTTGGGCAATAAAGTCAACTCTACTGTTCTCCTGTTTTTGGGGTCTTTAAAACTTTCCATTGTTTCTTTATCAAAGAACTCCTTGCTGTTGAGCTTTTTCAATAACTTGACATAGTCTCCGGGCAGTACTTCAAAAAAACCTTTGTAGTTAAAGTTATGGGCGTTGTCGTCAGGTAAAAGCGTGAATACACCATTTTTTAGCGAACTGTTTTTGGGAAAATCCTTATATACCGCCACGACCGTAAGGGGTTTGTTGTCGAAATGGAAAATTATCGTCTTGCCTATTGGATTGCTATTGCCAAAAAACTTATGCGCTGTGACTTCCGAAATAAGCGCTTTGTTTTGCTCTGTAAAAGCGGGTCGTGGGTCTCCTGCAAGTATTTCTGGTGTGAATACGGCTGGAAATCCGGCTGTAGCCCTTGTGAAAGATACAATAAGTTTGGTTTTTTCTCCATTTTTTTGAGAAATATCAAATTCCGTATTACTATAGAAATTAGTAAGACAGTAACTTTTTACTTCCGGGAATTTCTCGGAAATTTCTTTACCCATGGTAGTAGGCATGGTGATACCTCGATCGCCGTTATTAAATAGTTGTCTGAATTGATAAATGTTTGCCGATTTACTGTAGCCCCGGTCGTAACTATAATCATAATAGACTTGTATCAACGTTACCGAGAACACTGCAAATGCAGCCGATAACCCCAAAATATTTAGTATACTGGAGGTTTTGAACCGCTTAAGTACAAAGAAAAAATTTCGAAATATTGCTTTCATGTTTTATAATTTTTACTGTTTCCTGATTCCTGTTTATTCTTTTTTTAAGGCATCTACCGGGTTTCTATTAGCCGCTTTCCAACTTTGCCAAGTAACTGTTAGTAGTGCAATTCCTAAGGCAAGCAGACCTGCGAGTCCAAAAATCCACCAACTGAGTTCAGTTTTGTAGGCAAAGTTTTCGAGCCATTTGTTCATGGCATACCAGGTAATGGGGGTGGCAATTATGAAAGCTAAAATAATCCATTTGATAAAATCTTTATTAAGCATTATAAGGATTTCTGAAACTTGAGCCCCGTTTACTTTACGTATACCAATCTCTTTTCTTTTCTGGCTCAAATAAAACATAATTAGCCCATATAAACCAAGACATGCTATTGTAATAGAAAGAATAGTAAGTAATGTATAAAACTTACCAAATCTGGCTTCCGATTGGTATTGCCGGAAGAAAAATTCATCGGCAAAAACATAATTCATTGGATCCGAAGGGTAATGTTTTGCCCAGATTCTTTTTAGGTGATCTATGGCTTTGGTAACATCTTTAGTATTTAGTTTTACCGAATAATAACCAAATTCGGATGGATGCTGATAGTTAAATACTATCGGATAAATTGGTTTTTGTAGACCTTCGTTATGGAAATCAGCCAGAACACCAATTATTTCTTGTTGTACAGTATCCCCGGCAAACCTGATAAAACCACCAATTGCTTCTTCCGGATTCTTGTATCCAAATTCCTTTATACTTCTTTCGTTTATTATTAACCAGTGTTTATTTTCGGAGGGTATGGGCGAGAAATTTCGTCCGGCAAGTAATTTCAATCCAAAAGTTTCAATAAGCCCTTCGTCTCCATTATTCACAACAAACAATGTATTGGGGTGAATTCCGGCATCGGGTCTTTCAAATAGACTCTTTCCATACTTGGATTCCTGACCGGTTGTAGTCGAATTTGCTGTTATCGATTTGAATTCTGGGTTTTGGAGAAGTTCTTCTCTAAACGCCCTGAAACGGATAGGCTTATTTGGATTAAAAGCATTCAATGAGGCGGGCGCACTTATGGTTACTACCTGCTGAAGGTTCATTCCTAAATCTTTATTCTTCATAAATTCAATCTGCTTGTAAACCATCAGAGTGGAACTTATAAAAATAATAGACAAGGTCATTTGTGCAATCACCATGCCCCTTTGAAAACTTTGTTTGCCGGATTTAGCTGTTTTGCCGTTAAACGGATTTACCCCGATAAGATTTAAGGTATTGTATATGCTGGATAAAAAAACACCAATAACCAAAATGCCCAGCAAAGACCAAATGATATATTTCTCGGGGAAAACGGCCTGCGATAAAGGAATTTCGAAATATCTGGCAAATGCGTGAATAGAAAGATGATATAATAGGTAAGAAGCCGAAAAGGCAATACTATTTAATATAATAGTTTCGAAGAAAGCCTGTAACCAAATATGAAAACGTGTTGCACCAATCAGTTTACGCATCCCTATTTCGTTGGCCCGTTTGGAAGACATGGCAGTAGAAAGATTTACATAATTGATCCCGGCAATAAGAATGGTTAACAACGCTATAACCAAAAGAATAAACAACGACCGTTGATTGGTTTGCGATCCCATTTCACCTTCCAATCCGCGGAAGTAGTGTAAGTCGGACAAAGGTTGAAGGAATACTTTTGATTTGCGCGTATTGTTCGCATTGGTCGTATTTTTGTTCACAAGAGCAGTCAGCGATTCTTCCATTCTTTGTGGGGAAACGCCCGGCTTAAGCTTAATGTAGTTCCAGAATCCATTCCAGTTCCAATCAGGATTCCTGCTTATCCACCCGTATTGCTCCCATGTTTTTAATGAAATAAAATAATCTACGGTAAGGTGTGTATTCGATGGTAAATCGTTGTAAATCCCGGTAATTTCAATTGGCATCCCTTCATTTACTTTCATTATTTTACCTATCGGGTCTTCATTGCCAAACAGCCCATGTATTTTCGACTGGGCAATGACAGCGGTTAACGGTCTGGTAAAATCTACTTTTCCTTTTATCATCTGTAACGGAAAAACCTTTTCAAAACCTTCGTCGACCCATAGCACGCGTTGTTCTGCTATCTGAGTTTCCTTATAGCGCATTAAACAACTTTCAAAGAAAGCATCACCATTTGCCTCAATCCCCGGCACATCCTTTTTACAAGCAAAATACAAACCCCTCGAAGTCATTGCTCCGTGGTAAAATTTTTCGCTACCATTTTGGATATCTATGTTTACACGATAAATGGAATTAGACTCTGGAAAAAAAGAATCGAACGAAATTTCATAAAAAAGGTAATGGACAATCAATAAAAATGCGGTTAAACCTATGGTAAGACCACATATATTGATAAATGCAATACTCCGACTTTTCAGGAGTGTACGTATAGCCGATAAAAAATGGATTTTGAACATAAGTATTTTTATTTATAAAAGTAACATTTGGATGTAAGGTTATTCGTATTTCAAGGCTTCAACCGGGTTTTCATTGCGGCTTTACAGCGATAACAGTTCACTGCAACACCAATTCCTGACTATCCCCAAAAGTTTCGTAGCCCGAAGTAACCACTTTTTCGCCAGTTTGCAGGCCAGCTGTCACTTCGTAGTAAAGCGGATTTTGGCGACCGATGGTGATGTTGCGGCGGGTAGCTGTTTTACCATCTTTTGATATGACGAAAATCCACTGACCGCCGGTAGTCTGGTAAAACGATCCGCGTGGAACCATTACGGCTTCGGTGGGTTGTCCTAGTTGCAAGTTAATGTAGTAGGTTTGTCCCGCACGAATGTTATCCGGTCGTTGTCCGGCAAAAACAAAGTCGGTTTTAAATTGCTTATCGTGCACTTCGGGGTACACTTTTCGTACTCGGAGAGCAAAGTTTTTATCCTGTCGTTCGAAGGTGGCACTCAGTCCGGTTTTTACTTTATCGATATAGTGCTCGTCGATCAGTGCTTCAATTTTATAGTCGGACAATACGCTGATTTGCCCTATTTTGTTTCCTGCAGCTACTGACTGACCTATTTCTACGTCGAGCAATCCCAACTGACCATCAACGGGAGCTTTTACATTCAGATTATCAATGCGTTGACGAACTAACATCAGGTTCTGGCGCATATTGTGCAAGCTTTCTTCCATTTGTTTTATCTGAATTCCGCGGTAAATGGAGTCCTGTTTTTGACGTTCCACCACTAGTTTGCGGCTATTCACGGCAAACTCATAGTCTTCTTTGGCTTGCAGATAGTCTTCCTGTGAAGTCAGCTTCTCATCATACAGCTGTTTGTATTGCATAAACTTCCGTTTCTTTCGCTCTACATCCAATTCCAATTGCAGTTTTTCTTTTTTCAGGCTGAGTCTTTCTTGTTCCATTTGCACCTGTGTGTTACGCAGAAAGTTTTGTTTCTCGGCGAGTTGTGCCTCGCTATCCAGAATGTTCAGGTTGAGCATGGGATTTTTCAGCCGGACAATAACATCTCCCTGACGTACTGAACTGCCTTCTTCCACCACTTTTTGTTCCACCATACCACCCTCTATAGCACTGAGTTGGATGGTATTTATCGGTTCCACTTGTCCGTTGATGCGGATATAGTCGTTGAACTCACCTTTACTAACGGTTTCAATTATTAGTTTATCGTTTTCAACTGTTAGTCTCGACTTGTGATTACCGAAAATCAACCACAAAACAAGGAAAAGCAACGCGCTTCCTCCAACAATGTAAGGAAAATGCTTTTTTCTCAGTCCTTTTTTCTTTTCAAGTATAATGTCCATAAATTTGATTGTGTAATTGTAAATTGTTAATTGTACATGGAAGCTCCTTTGTAATAATTGAGCAACTTGTATTTCAGTTGATATTTTAAGTTGGTATAAAGTTCTTCTATCTGCGCATTTAGCAACCGGTTAGAGCTGGTATTCAGTTCCAATGCGCTAATCAAACCCTCGGTATATTTTCGTTGATTGACTTGATGCGCTACTTTCATCGATTCGGTGCGTTTTCCGGCGTGAGCGTATTCGTCTGACAGACCGTTGACATCTGCTACCGTTTTTTCAATATCGGCATACACTTCCCGCAAGGTTTCTTCCCGTTCGTTTTGTACAATAATCAACTGCTGTTTGCTGCGTTTCAGGTTGGTATGACGGGAAAATCCATTAAAAATGGGAACATTGAGCGATAGCCCTACGTAATAATTTTGATTGGTGTTTAATTGCTCTTTAAATGGCGTATACATTTTTCCATCCAGCAATCGGGCAAAATATGTATTGAAACCACCGTAAAGCGAGATCTTTGGAAATAACTGACCTTTTGCTACATTAACCGTCATTTTAGTAGATTCTACTGTTTTATTGGAAGCCAGCACTTTGGGTGAATATGCCAACGCTTTCTGATAAATTTCAAAAGCATTTTCCTGTAAAGTGTCAATTGGCAATAAAGTCTCAGAATCTTCCGTCTTGAAATCCTTGTTCACCGGAAAATTCATTTTCTCTTTCAACCGTATAAGTTCCTGCACCAACAGATTTTTTTGCTTGGTCAGCAAGTACTTGTCTTCGGCTTCCTTGGCTTGTAGCTCCGCTACATCTGGAATCGACTTCATACCCAGTTCTTCCATCCGTTTCACACGTTTCAGGTTGGCAGTGCTCTCATCCAGTTGTTGTGCAGCTAATTTCACTGTGCCTTGATAATACTTCACATTGAAAAATATTTCCATTGTTTCGTAAGCCACTTTGTCTTTGGTATCCTGCAATTGTTGGAGTCCTTTCAGTCGATTCAGTTTTTCCATTTTCACTCTCGAAAATTGCGCAAAACCGTCAAACAACACTACCGATGAATTGATACCGTAATCATTGTACAATGTGTTTGTATTGACATATTTATAGATGTCTTTATCCAAAACCCGTCCATAATACATCGTTCCATCAGAACTTGCATTTAACGATGGCAATAAACCTCCAACGGCTTCAAGTTGATTCTGTTGATATATCACATTTTGCGCTTCCTGCTTAATCCGTCGGGTACTATTTTCTACTGCATAGTGCATGCACTCATCCACAGTCCATGCTTTTTCTTGCGCAAACATCAGCAAACCTGACATCCAAAATACGATTACTATTAATTTCTTCATTCAATATTCAGTTGATACCATACCTCTAATTCCCAAAACCATGCCAAATGATATTTTCATTTGATAATGAGATATATACGAAACAGTGGCAACCTATTAGCTGTAAAATAATTTTACAGCTAATGTCAATTATTTTACACATGGATCGATAAGATAACTGAAAATGTAAAAGTATCTTCTGAAATTTTCAACCAAGATGGCAGTCCGTTGGATGTGCCGCTTATCCAATTTGCATGGGACAAGAAAGAAGCAGTTTTAAAACAAGTATTATCAAATGCTATAACACATATTACCACCAAAGCATTTGAACAAATAAAAATCCCATTAGATAAATTAGGAATTAATCAACCTGAATTTTGCAAGTGTGAAAAAAGTTTTTATCTTTGACTCTAAATTTAATCAAAACAAAAATATCGTTACAGATCCCCTCGCTAATTTCATGTATGTACATTTGCTCAAATATTACTCTATTATCTATTCATTACATTTTTAGCAAAATGAACGAATTGAAAGATAAAGTAAAGGGGATATATGCACTTGAGTATACATACAGGAATTTGAAGTGAAGATATATTGGTGTTAGCGGTCAGCTTAAAAAACAACAAGAAAGAGACATTTGGACTTATGAAAATACTTGTAAAAACAGACAGACTAATCTTAAGGGAAATACTTCCGACAGATATTGATGGAATGTTTGAACTTCATTCCGACCCAGAAGTCCATAGATTTTTAGGGAACAAAACTGTAACAAGCAAAGAAGAAATGATAAATATAATAAATGCCGTTATACAACGATACATAGACTTCGGCATTGGACGTTGGGCAATTATTGATAAGAAAACTAATGAATTTATTGGCTGGACAGGACTAGAGTTGGTTACCGAACAAATCAATAACCATAAAAATTACTATGACCTTGGTTACAGACTAATTAGAAAATATTGGGGACAGGGCATTGCGACAGAAACAGCTATTGCTTCATTAGAATATGCATTTAACAAACTCAACACAGACGAAGTTTTTGCAAGAGCTGACAGTGAGAATATTGCTTCAAACAAAGTACTGAAAAAAGTTGGACTTAAATTTATAGAAACTTTTGATATTGACGGAGTTAAACACAATTGGTACAGAATAGGCAGAACAGAATATGAAAACAAAAAGCCGAACCCCATCAAAAAATGATTGCTGAAAACAAAGACTTATGTGGTCGTTAGTCAGAACCATAAAAAAGACATCGAGAACATTATAAACTGACAAGTTATGACAAAGAAACAACTTTCTATTATTTTGATTTTCACAGTTTCCCTAATGAATATTAAAGCACAGGAAACAAAAAGAGATTCCAAATTTGATTTGGATTGGAAATTTTATAGGGGCAGAATATCGGGTGCAGAGAAACTTGATTTCAACGATAAGGCTTGGAGAAACATTTCATTGCCACACGATTGGAGTATTGAAGACTTATCATTGTCAGATAAAACAAAATCAACAACAGGCAAGTCACGAATCATTAACGGTCCTTTCGATTCGGAAGCAATATGTGGTAATTCATCGGGTTTTACCATTGGTGGTACAGGCTGGTACCGAAAGCATTTCCGATTATCAAAAGACCTCGCAGATAAAGTTGTAACGATTCAATTCGATGGAGTATATATGAATTCCGATGTTTGGATAAATGGACATCATCTCGGAAATCATCCGTATGGATATACTGCTTTTGGATACGACCTTTCGAAATATTTGAATTTCGGCGATACCGAAAATGTTATCGCCGTGGAAGTGAAAAATGAAGGATGCAACTCTCGATGGTATTCAGGATCGGGCATTTATCGCCATGTTTACTTAGAAATTACCGATAAACTTCATATTGCACATTGGGGAACATTTGTTACAACTACTCGTGCCGATTCGTCAAATGCAAGAATTGAAATTAAAACTACGGTAAACAATTATACATCGCAAAATGCCGACATTACCTTAATTTGTTCCATCTTAAATTCGAATTCGGAAAAAATTTCAGAAAAGAAACTTTTCACGCAAATATTTCAGAAAGTTCCTTCAATCATTACTATTCCATTCGATATATCAAAACCCGAATTATGGTCGCCCGAATCTCCTTTTATGTACAAAGTTGTTTGCGAAATTGTAAAAGAAGGGGAGGTTATTGACAAGACAGAAACAGCATTTGGAATTCGCACCTTGCGATTCGATTCGGAGAAAGGCTTCTTTCTGAATGAAAAGCATTTAAAATTGGGAGGAGGAGCATTGCATGCCAACAATGGCCCTTTGGGCGCAGTTGCCAACGACAGAGCCGAAGAGCGTAGGGTAGAATTAATGAAAGCCGCAGGGTTCAATGCCATTCGTTGCAGTCATAATCCCCCATCATCGGTCTTTCTCGATGCTTGCGACAGGCTCGGGATGCTGGTTATCGATGAAGCTTTTGATGTTTGGACCAAAGGTTGGCGCGATGACGATTATCATGTTTATTTTAATGACTGGTGGAGAAAAGATATTACTAGCATAATAATGCGCGACAGGAACCACCCCAGTATATTTGCATGGGGCATTGGCAACCAGATTCGCGAAAACAGAGATAGCATTGGTGTTGCTTTAGTATATCAAATTGCCGGGTTAACCCGTAGTTTGGATCCTTCGAGGGCAGTAGCGGCTGACGTTGCATTAACCGGAAAGGACTGGCGGAATGGCTCTCCGGACGAATGGCGTAAATGCGACCCTATTTTTGCGGCATTGGATATATGCGGTTATAGCTACCAGGCATCGCAATATGAAAACGACCACCAACGATTACCAAACAGGGCTATGTTTTCGATTGAAATAAACCCTCGCCATTCGTTTTATAATTGGATGCGAGCTATAGATTATGATTATGTGCTGGGTAATTTTGAATGGACTGCCATGGATTACATGGGTGAGGTGGCATCGGGTTGGTTTAGTTTCTCTGAAAGACCAAAGTCGCTTTTCCCTTGGATATCTTCCTATACCGGCGATATTGACTTATGCGGTTTTAAAAAGCCCCGGTCGTATTATCGCGACATTCTTTTTAATAACGTAAATAAACTATCGGTATTTGTAGTTACCCCAGTTGCCTCTTTCGATGGTGGGGGTAATTCTCTTTGGGGCTGGGACGATGTGAAACAAAGTTGGACATGGTCGGGATACGAAGGAAAAGAACTGACAGTTGTTGCTTATTCTGCTTGCGATAGTGTTCAACTTAGTTTAAACGATAAGGTAATTGGCACTAAAACAACCTCACGGAAAACCGAATTCAAAGCCACATGGCAAGTTCCGTATGAACAAGGCACATTAAAAACAATTGGATACATAAAAGGTATAAAAACAGCCGAGAGTAAACTTATTACTGCCAAAGAACCTGCTAAGATTCACCTAACTGCCGACCGAGCAAATATAAAGGCAGATGGACAAGACCTGAGTTATGTAACAGTTGAAATTACAGACAAAAATGGCATACTAAATCCTCAATTCAATAATCTTATTAATTTTAGCATTGAGGGAGATGGTAAAATTGTTGCAGTCGGAAATTCTAATCCAACAAGCATAGAAAGTTTTCAACAATCTTATCGAAAAGCCTATGACGGGAAGTGTCTTGTAATTATTCAATCGAATAATAAAAGTGGACAAATAATTTTACATGCTTCCAGCAAAGGATTAACTTCAGATAAAATTATAATAAATACGAAAGATATTGAGCAAAAATAAATGGCAACGCCTAACACCCGCTATGCGCATTGGCTGGTTGACGTGCATTTAGTATGTTTTGCTCCAGCATTAGCTTCGCTGATTTTCAATTCACTTTGTCGCAGGGTGACAGTGAACGCTCCTGCAATGAGATAAATGCAAAGTGGCTCAGGCGTTAGTCAGTCATTGTAGAGCGACACCAAAACAAGAAACGAACAAACAAAAACTGACATTAAAATATGAAATTCGAAAACACTTTGACAATAATGAACAGATTTCATAATGACCTGAAAATTGTGAAAGAATTAGTTTATGACAAATGCAGTTTTGACTTGACAAACCTGAAACTGAATTCCGAAAGTGTAGAATATGGTGCTTGTTCATTTGTGCTTAACGGTAAGAAAATTCAACACCGAGTTTCTAAAATTACACCAACAAAAACGGGACAGTTTGTAACAATTTGGAAAAGAAACAAAGTCGGAATAACCGAACCGTTTGACATAGTTGACGATATAGATTTTGTAGTTATTACAACAAGAAGTGGCGACAACTTTGGACAATTTATATTCCCAAAACCTGTTTTGGCTGACAAAGGAATTATTACACAAAATGGGAAAAAGGGAAAACGTGGAATTAGAGTTTATCCTCCTTGGGACTTTGGACCAAATAAACAAGCAGAGAAAACTCAAAGTTGGCAGACAAAATATTTTTTGACAATTCAAAATGACAATTCAACCGACCTTGAGTTTATAAAGCAAATGTTCACAGAAACAAACTAAATTGAATAACGAAAACAAACTAACTCCTAACACAAGCCTCATATGTTTGCAAAAGATTTTTTATAGCGATGAAAAATCAAGATATTTGGAAACAAACCAGTGATTTTGCAAAATGGAAAGTTTAGACTTTACGAGGACTAGCAATGGACTTTGGGAGGCAATTCAAAAGCACATTCAAAAATTGAAGAAATATGATTTTAGAAGTAGCTATATTAAACGTAAAATGTGGACAAGAAACGCAATTTGAAATAGATTTTGCCACAGCAGCACAATTTATCAGTTCAATAAAGGGATATGTGAAACATTCGCTAAACCACTGTATAGAGCATAAGAATAAATATATTCTACTTGTGGACTGGGAAAATTTAGAAGACCATACAGTTGGGTTTAGACAATCAACTCAATACTTGGAATGGAAAAAGCTTTTGCATCATTATTATGACCCATTTCCAACAGTCGAACACTATGAATTAACAATTGAAAACGGAAATAAAAACAACAGCTAATCCACACTCTTGTTCATTGGCTGGCTGATTGGTCGTCAGTCTGCGCAAAAACTAAAAATGAGGCTCTGAGAATTGAATATTTGAAACTTTTCTCAGGTAGGTTCCAATGTATTTTAACGAAAGAATTGAGTTTTTGCGCAGACTCTTGTTAGGCAGAAACAATAACGACCGAAAATAAGTGAAAACTGAAATGGCACTAAAATGAAAACTTGGAACACAAAAAGTGGATATCAATTAATTCAGATTCTTTCTGGTAGAAGTAATGTTTTCCTTTTGACTAATGGCATAAAAAACATATTGATTGACACTAGCCCCGCAAGAAAATGGAAAAAATTGAATAGCAATCTTAAGTCTTTAGATATCAATAAACTCGACTTTCTGATTTTGACACATACTCATTATGACCATGTTGCAAATTCGTTTAATATAAAGAAGTGTTATAATCCGCAAGTTGTTGTTCAGCGAGAAGAGAAATTGTATATCAGCAATGGAACAAATAAATTTCCGAGAGGAACAAATCCTGTTACTCGATTTTTAATCAACGTAATTGGAGACAAGATATCAAATAAATACAATTTTACACCATGTCAACCTGACATATTAGTTGATTCTAGATTAAACCTTAATGAGTTTGGCTTTAACGCTTATTTAATGCATACTCCAGGTCATTCTATTGGTTCAATTAGTCTTATTGTAGATGATGAAATTGCAATTGTAGGCGATACGATGTTTGGAGTGTTTAAAACATCGATTTTTCCACCATTTGCGGACAATCCGAAAGTAATGATTGATAGTTGGGGCAAGTTATTAGAAACAAACTGTAGTGTTTTTATACCTGCTCATGGTTTTGAAAACAATCGTGAAAAAGTAAAGACGAATTACGAAAAAAGAAAATCTGATGTTTAACCCCATTATTGTCCAAGTCCAAACTAGGCTCATACTCGTGAACTATGTAGCGAGAGCAAATACAAACAAAAAACAGATAAATGACAACAAGCACAATAAAAGAACATTTTGAGACAGAAGCTCACGAGTTTGACAGCATAATTGTAAAATTAATTCCGTATTACGACCAGATGATTAATGCGCTGATTGATTCCATTCAATTTGACACATTTGAAAATATTCGCATAATAGATTTGGGTTGTGGAACTGGCACAATTGCTAAACGACTTGCAGAAAAATTTCCGAATTCAAAGATTGTTTGTTTGGATATTGCTTCAAGAATGATAGAAATTGCCAAGTATAAATTGCTTGACTATAAAAATACTGAGTTTATTGTTGGCGACTTTTCCAAAATCGACTTTAAAGAACAATTTGATGTAGTCGTTTCTTCACTGGCATTGCATCATATAGAGACAGACAACGAGAAAAAAGAATTCTACACTAAGATTTTTAATGTCCTGACAAATTCTGGTCAATTCATAAATGCTGACGTTGTTCTGGCAACGACAGATTACCAACAAAACACAAATATGAATCGGTGGATTGACTACATGAACAGAAGTGTATCAACGGAAGAAATTCTAAATAAATGGATTCTTAGTTATGAAGCCGAAGACAGACCATCCAGATTAATGGACCAATTGAAATGGTTGGAAGAAATTGGATTTAAAACAGTTGATGTTATATGGAAGTATTATAATTTTAGCGTTTACGGAGGAATAAAATGAAGTGAAATGAAAAGAAAATGGCCTAGCCCCTAATACACGCTCTGTTCATTGCCTAGCTAAGATGAATTAGCAGGTTTTGCTCCCGCATTTACTTTATTGTTTCACAACAGCTAACGCTTCATTAAATAGCCAAATGCCAATATCGCAAGTTGTTATGGCTAGTTCAAAAACAAGACCAAACTTAAAATGAATCTAACAGACGAATTAGTTGAAAGAATATCCCAAATTGAAAATGGATTTAGACATATTTATTCTGAAGCGGAGAACATAATCTCTACTTATACGAGTGAAGAAAGTTTTAAAATTGCCGAACGGTTATATAGTTATGATACTTATCAAGCACGAATGCTTGCAACTGTCATATTCGGATATTTAGCACACAAAGATAGAGAAGCTTACGATTTTCTAAAATCACGGATAAGTTTTGATACAAATTGGCGAGTTCAAGAAATGTTAGCAACTGCGTTTGACTTATTTTGCAAGTATACTGGATATGAAAATTCTGTACCTGTTATAAATGAATGGCTGAATGACAGTAATCCAAACATTTGTCGGGCAGTGACAGAAGGGTTACGTTTTTGGACAAAACGACCATATTTTAAAGACAATCCAAAATTAGCGATTGAATTAATAAGTAGACATAAAAACCATGAGAGTGAATTTGTAAGAAAATCAGTCGGAAATGCGCTTAAAGACATTAGCAGAAAGCATAAACTATTGATAGAAGATGAGCTATTAACTTGGGATTTGACCAATGCCAGAATGCTGCTTACCTATAAATACGCGACAAAGCATTTAAATAAACAAACACCTAAAAACGAAGAAACAAAATGAAAAATTACGACAATTTATTTTTACCAGCAGAAAATTTTGAAGAAAGTAAAAAGTTTTACGCTGATGTACTTGGATTACCTATTAAATTTGAATTTGCCAATCAAGGTATGGTTGCATTTAAAGTTGGGAACGAAGAACCTGCCATTATTTTGAAAGACAAAAATAAATTTCCAAATGCAAAACCTACAATCTGGATAGAAGTTGAAGACGTAAGAAGTCTGTATAACGAATTAAAAAACAAAGATGTACGATTCATATCTGAACCATTTAAAATTCGGACAGGTTGGGCGGTAGAGTTTACTGACCCAACAGGAAACCAACTTGGATTTGCTGACTATATCATAGACTAAAGCGATAAAAGAAAAGCAAGAATTATCTAACTCAACAAATTGATATATAATGGACATTAAGATAAGAAAAGCGACAGAAAACGATTTTGAGAAAGTCTATCCATTGTTTGAGCAACTTTGGCCAAATAAGGAGTTAGATAAAAACGCATTAAGAATTGTGTTTAACCGAGGTGTAAATTCTGACACAGATGAATTATTATGTCTCGACTACTCTAACGAACTGATTGGATTTTGTGCCTATGCAATTGTAAACAATTTGTGGCAAGCCGGATACATATCTTACATGTATGCAATGGTGATTGATGAAAAGCAAAGAGGAAAAGGATTCGGTACAATGTTGATTAAAGAATCAATTAAAGATTCTAAGGACAAAGGATTAAAACGATTGGAATTGGATTCTGGATTTCACCGTGAAGAAGCACATAAATTCTATATAAAACTTGGATTTGAGAAAAGGGCATTTTTATTTTCGCATCCTCTTTAACAATAAGATGTTGACTGATAATTGACACTTTCAAATGATGATTAAAAAAGTACTAATAACAGGTGCAAGTAGAGGTATTGGATTTGCATTGACTAAATTATTTTTAGAGAGAGGTTACAAAGTAATAGGAGCTTGTAGAAGTGGTGAAATTGATAATTTATCTCATCCAAACTTAGATGTAATTGAACTTGATTTATCTAATTCAACGAGTATCAGATATGTGGCTACAGTTCTCAAGAAGGAATCCAAAATAGATATTTTAATAAATAATGCTGGGATTGGGCCTGACTTAGACATTGATTTACCTACAGAAGAATCGTTTAAACAGACTTTTGACGTTAATGTAACCGGGACGGTTCTTTTTACAGAATCGCTAATTGAAATAATAAATCAAGGTGGCAGTATTGTAAATATATCCTCCGAAATGGGTTCGATTGAAAATTGTAAACGCATTGACTCTGTGGCATACCGAATGTCAAAAAGTGCATTGAATATGTACACTAAAATTCTTTCAAACAGACTAAAGGCGAGTTTAAGGGTTGTATCTATACACCCCGGTTGGGTAAGGACGACTATTGCAGAGAGCAACATCGACAATGGTAGACTTTCACCAGAAGAATCTGCAATTAAACTATTTGATTACATAATAGGTGACTTTGAAACTGGGATGTTTTGGGACGTAGAATCACAATCAAAACTGAATTGGTAAAGAAAACACCGAACTACTGATACAGACCCGCACCAGCAGACAAAGTCTCTGCTCAGACTAAACTATGCAGCGAGCGCAAACATGGAAGAACAAGAGTAAGGAAGTTAGAAAATGAAACTGAGAATGATAATAATCGAAAACAACATAATGACTTTTGGATTACAAACAGAGTTGACAAGGTCCCAAGACAAGAACTTTGTAATAATTCAAAATCATTGGTATAGATTTAATAGCGAGTTGAAAAAGTACAATCTAAATCAAAACGGTGGAAATTGGGAGAAATATGGAATAACTTACAAGATAGATGAACGGTATTTTTATTTGACAACAATTCCAACTTCTGGACAGGTTTTTCCGGCACACTTCATTCAAAAAGTAATTCCTAAAGGACAATATGAAGTTTTTACTCATAAAGGCGAAATGAAGAATATAAAAACAACCGTTTATGATATTTATAAAAATATTTTACCAAACTCGAATCTACAAATAGAACTCGCTTCGAAAACAGGATTCATTCACTTTGAAAAATATGATTTCCGTTTTCAATGGAATAAACCAAACTCATTTATAGACATTTATTTACCCTTGAATACGAATTTTGAATAAAGACAATTTACATATTGCAAGACAAAAGCGGGGACAAATTGAAAGTTCACTATTAATTGCATTTGCGACGCTATCAGACAAAGAATTAGCGAACTTGCTTCAGTCGGAATTATCAACCGAGAGAACAATCGGAGCAACTTTATTAGGAGAAAGAAAAGCTAAAGAATTTGTAGTAAGCTTATGCAATGCATTAAAATTCGAAAAGGCACTTTATTCGAGGATTGCAATTTGTGAAGCATTAGAAAGTATTGGAAAAGAAAGTGTTGAACCACTTTCACAACTTCTAGGAAAAATTGGGAACAACCAAGAGACCAAATTGCCTGAAAAATACTTCGAAAAAAAAAGTTATCCATTGACAAGAGATATTGCTGCCAGAACAATAATTCGCATTGGCGAACCAGCTATTGACAGGCTAATAGAACTTTCAACGACTAAAGACAACTATTTACTGTCACAAATTATTGACACATTAGGCGGTCTTTTACATGCAACTGGTGATTTGAGAATTTTAGAACGTTTGACAATAATTTTTAACGAAAACAAACAAAACGAATTTTTACTTTGGAAGACTATAAAAGCTTTTAGTGCTACAGAAAACAAAGAAACGACAGATTTAATCATGCCTTTTTTGTCACATTCACAACCTGCAATTCGTTGGGAAACAATCAGAACTTTAGGCTTAATTGCAAATTATGAAACGGAAATCATAGCAGAAATTGAAACTTTCACAACTGACTTAAACGAGCAGATTAAACAAGCTTCAATGGATTCGAGGAACAGAATAGAACAACGAAATAGATTAAAATAATGCAGCTAACACCCTTATGAGCACCCTTAGTCTCAGTCATTAGGTGGCATTTAAATGAAAAAACCGGAAATAATATGATTTGGAAGATAATTTTATATGTGTTTATAACAATAGTATTCACAGGATTGCTTGCTGTATTTCAAGAAAAGATAAACCTGAACTTTGAAAAAATTGTACTTCCTCAATTAGCTCCGACTATTGGGATTATAATAATGATAATGGCATTTAGTGACTTAAGATTCTCGATAAATATCGACTTAAATAAACTTATCGTAGTAAAATCATTATTAGCTCTTGGAATTCCATTTTTACTATCTATCATAACTTTTTTTGCAGGGAAACAATTTGGACTAGGAGTCAAACTTACAGACGACTTATGGAATTTAATTCCACTAATGTTTGTGGGTATTTTAGTCGGTTCATTAGGAGAAGAAATTGGTTGGAGAAGCTTTTTACAACTGACACTTGAAAAGAAGAATACGGCGTTATTGGCTTCAATTATCGTTGGAACAATTTGGGGATTATGGCATATTGGACATTATAAGAATGGAGCACTTTTTATGATAGGATTTCTGCTCTTTACAATTTCTGCTTCGATTATACTAGCTTGGTTACTTCGAGACACGAAATACAACTTAATAATCTCTGTAATTTTTCACGTTTCAATTAATTTAGGATTTCTTATACTGTTCAAAAACTCGTTGACGGACTCGAAATTAATGATTATAAACGGAATTGTTTGGTTGATACCTACAATTGGGATAGTAATAACGACAGGAAAAGATTTGATAAGAATATAATAAACGACCACCTAATACAATACATTGGCAATAGTGCTTAGGTGAATTTCTGAGCTCTCAGAGCCTCTCACTTGTCGTTCATCTTACCATTACACTTAATGATAATATCATTGTATGTGACTTTAAAATGAGTCTACAAATATGTTTGATGAAACGTATTGATAATTTTATTTCAAAAATATTTCAGTTTCATTCTAGAATCAAAAAAGTGTTGGAGTGAATTAATAGAATAATAAAAAATATGGCAATATATCACTAAAGATAATTAGTTTATTGCATAGCTAAAATCTTTTTCTACCTTTGTCAAAGAGTTATTTGACAAAGCCGCAAGTTAAAGCAAACCAACGTGTTTAGCTCGTTACTTATCCATTACCTATTGAGATTTTTTGAATTGCAAGTCGCTTAAAATGAGTTTAACAATTAAAAAGCTCACGATTGTGGCAAAAGTATGACGCGCTAAGTGAGTAATATCGGCAAAAGCAAGCAGAAACAAAATGGTGCGAGTTGAACTTAATTGGTTTATAAATAAGTGATTTGCTCTTTTTACCAAAGCAAGGGAATGTGAAACATTGCAGTATTTCAGTTACCAAACCGTTAGCCGGATTGTTACCGAAAGCCCGACA
>Ga0302215_10000402_pt1 | contig 31618 bp, 24 predicted proteins | sample II_Fen_N3_1_FD_194580 | JGI IMG/M metagenome (GOLD analysis project Ga0302215, IMG submission 194580) | Peat permafrost microbial communities from Stordalen Mire near Abisko, Sweden - II_Fen_N3_1 | ecosystem: Environmental > Terrestrial > Soil > Wetlands > Permafrost | place: Sweden: Abisko... | reverse complement strand
AGAACGTTGAAAATTCGATTCGTATTGGAATTCATAAGGCGGTAAATATTGATTGATTTGATTATATTCTCGTATTTTGTTGAGCTTCATTCTATAATTATCAGATGGAGTAGGAGAAACATTTGCATTTGTTAGATAGCTATCGTTATTAAGTTCGTATCCTTTGATTAACACGCCATTACTGTTATGTAATTCAATATTTGTTATTCTCTTTGCACCTGGAATGTCGTCTCTTGAAGCTGAACCAAAAGTAACGTAACCATAATCATAATCAATTCGAGTTAATCTTCTGGTTGTTAATGTTGGATAAGTAGTTCCAGTGGCACCACCAAGATGAAATTCTGTTGTAAAGTCCAACATACTTTCATTTTCGTATGAAAACACAACATGTCCCCCTTGCATAGTTTTAATTTCCGACAGGAAAAAACTTGTAGTATAGGATTCGGAATTTATACAATTCGTCTCCTTATATTCAAAATAATATACAATCCCATCATCAGTTGTAATTTTGTACCCATTAGTCGTTTTTTCCAATTTAAAAGTATTGTCAGGATACAATGTGCCCTGTAGAATATTATTGTTGTTAAATTTAAAGCAAATCTCCCCCGAATAGCCCAAAAATGAATAATTATAACTATCCGGTTTGCTATCGCCTCCCAGCACATTTCCCATAGCTAAATCAAACTCATTTGGCCCTGTGTAAGGGTTTGCTTGTTGTTTGTCCCACATATTTTCAAGATAACGATCATTGTACTGCCATTCAATAGCTTGAGCTGAAGTGGTTTTTTGGTCGTCTCTATCTCTAATGGTAGCCGTTATTACGCCACCTGCCATAAGCGACCAGCCTAATCCTATATTGGAGGCCTCCGATTCATGCGTAATGTTCTCACCATTAAATACCACAGATATTGGGACATTAATACCCTTGCCTTGAAGGTTAAACAGAGGAATAGAAACAGTAGGCTGTCCTGTATGTAGTCCAACGCTAGTAGCTGCACCAGATATAAATTGTGTGGCGTTTACACTAGGTTTAATTTCAGGTACAGATTGGGCATTAATGCTAAAACACAGCATGATCAAACTTGCTAGTAGTATAATTTTTTTCATGTATTTAATTCTATTTTGAGTAAAAAATGATTTAGTATTGTATTTACAAAAGTGAGATGTCTGATTCTCATTCCAGTTCTGTTTCGACTCTGACACCTTTTCTTTTCAATCGGAAGCGCTAGGGTTGCACTTTATTGTTTCACCACATTCAGCCTCAGCACCATATCGTCCACATGCACAAACATGCTATATACTCCGGGAATAAGACCACCCATAGCTACGGTGGTGCTATGCTCACCTTCTCCGAGCTGTTGTGGTGAAGTGTTACGTTGGGGTATACCGATATTGTTATGTACCGTAAACCATACTTTGGCGGATCGTACCAGTTTGTATTTGATATAGAGATTATCAATGACCGGGTTAGGCATTAGTTGTGCTTCGGTAAATACGGCTGCTGCACCAAGTTCTGCTTCGGTTTTGTCCTCAGGGATAGGCGCTGTTTCTACTTGCGAAGTTTGCTTTTCGGGTGGATAGTAGAACGAGGTATTAAACACAGTGGTATCTTTCATACTTTCGCCTTTTTCATCCTTTTTATCTCCCTTTTTGCTCAGGGTGGTACGTATACTTTCGAACACCGGATAGCGAATACCTGCTGCGTACCACGAGTAGGTATCGAGGGTCATTTCCACACTGTCTTTTCCCGTTTCGGTATAGTGACGGAGGGTGCGTACGCGCATTGCTTTTTTTACCGTTTCGCTTTTGGGCAAAAGTAATTCACCTTCGGCGTCAGCTTCAACGCGGGTATATCCTTTTACTGCCAACGCAAGACGATGACAATACTGACCTTTGCCCACAAAGTAGCTGAACAAGGTATCGCCATAAGCAAAAGGAAAACGCATCCGTAGTTCGGGTGTAGGATATTCCATATAGGTAGTAGAATTTTCGTACCCAACAGATTGTAGACTGTCCTTTTGCTGACGAAAATAATAACGGGTGTTATGTTCCTGCCCGCAAAGACGGGTCATTTGAGTACTATCGGGAATAAAATAATTGAGAGAGTACTCCTCATTAATAGGTTGTAAGAATCGAAAGTCCCATGTGAGATTCTTGCCCGAACTGCCGGGGTCTTTGTACTCTACTTGTTGTTTTACCAATTGATCTGCCGCACGGTAAGCATTTCGCTCAGTACTTATTACCTGCGAATAGGTAGATGCATGAATAAATAAAAACAGTAGAATGAGCAGGACGCAATTGTTTTTCTTTCGTTTAGTCATTTTTCTTATGGTTGTTATGGTTATTGAATTTATTGTTTAATTTCCTTATTTGAGATTGTTGTATAGAAATTGTTTTTTGTTGCTCAATCACGTAGAGGGTCAGTTCTTCAATTTTCTGGAGCAATTTACTTTGCATTTCACCCATATTAACTCCATTTTGTTTTACCTCTGTTTCTGTAGGTATTTCGGGTAAATGCCCATTGGATTGAATAAACTGCTCAACTTCATGGAGAGGCTTGAGCTTATAAGCAGGCTTAAAAACAAAATCGCTCCATACCTCTTGTTTTACTTCTATCTCCTTTGCGGTTATTTTACCGTCGGCAACAATATTACGATCGTTCTTTACTGTAAATATTGGATGCCAAAGGTTATCACCAGCCGTAACGCCAACTGCAAATTTATCTTCTGCTTGTCCCAGATTGTCCGTGATATTAACCCTTAGTTCACTAATATCAGCTCCATTATTATACCTAGCTATCCATAATGGGTCAGTATTATCGGAGACACCTAAGAATAGAAGTTTACTGCCATACCCATTTATCGAATTATTAGCGCCTCCAACGTTAGTTGTACCGGTAGTCCCTTCATCGTATTTTAGTAACCCGTCATAAGGACGTGTACCCTCGGGGTGCAGATAAAATAGCTCTGACAAACCTAATTTCCCGCCATCTCCCCAACTTTGATAAAAGGTGAATCGCAGGGCAGATGCTGACATTGATGGAAGCTGAATCTTAAAGTCGTAATTCCCATAACTATAATCATTATTAGAATAATCGACAACAGTCATCCAGCCTGCGTTGTAATAGGTGTCGAAGGCCTCAATTTTAAATCGTTTTGGTGCCCAATAGCGAGTACTCCAACCCACCCAGGCACCTGCCTGTGAATGATAAGAAGGCAAACCTTCGATAGTTATTACCGTAGGATTGGTAAGGCTGACACCCACATTTGAATAAGTAGGCCCAAATGCACCATCAAATAATGTATTCAAATCAACCTGAGCATCTCCTGTTTGAGTAACTTTATATCTGCTTACGGCATTAAAGAGCATATTATGCTCCATACCTACCGGATTACGATTAGTAGTTATCACCTGTGAATTACTGGTTATAGCACTAAATAGAAACAGCAGAATAACTACGACACTATTATTTCTTCGAAATTTCATCATTGCTTTTGAGGTTATTGAATTTTTCGTTTAATTCTTTTAGTTGAGACTGTTGTTGGCTTATTGTTTTTTGCTGCTCAATTACATATAGCGTCAACTCCTCCACTTTCTGTAAGAGTTTATTCTGCATCTCACCCATACTTAGCCCATTCTTAGCCACTTCATTTGCTGACGGCATTTGTGGTAAATGGTTGTTAGCTTTTACGAATTGTTCCACCTGAGGTAGTGACATTAATTTGTAGTCGGGCTTAAATACAAAGTCGGCAAGAGGTACGTTTAAATCAACCTTCACTTCTTTAGCATGAATTACTCCATTTACCGTGAGTTTCTCATCGGGGTTTGTAGTGCCGATACCGATATTACCATCATTGGATGTAGAAATTGAGCAACTAAACGAAGGAAGGGTACTACATACAATCCACCATTGAGTGCCAATGTTCTTGTATTGATCAAATTCTGCTTGACTCAAAGTTACTGAGCTGTAAGATGAAAAGTCACTCCCATCGAAAGATTGATAAAAATAATTTCCTTTTACAACGGCTTGCGGATGCCAACCGGGGTTAATCTGAGTGTTCGCATTATATTCCAAAGTGTTTATACCATCCCATGGTATCATTAGTATAGAAAAACTCTTTCCGGGGTTACGAGCAGCAACTATGGCATAACCAGTAGCTCTGGCATTTCTCATTTGAATCTCTGTTATAGTTTGGCTAATCAGCAACCCGGGAATGAATAGAAATAAGTATATTAGCAATCTCTTAGTTTTCATTGTTTCTTAATAAATCTTTATTTGTTTTCTAATTTTTCTAACTGTTTTTTGAGTGTCTGAACTTGCTTGTTTAATTCAATGATATATAAGGTTTGTTCTTCCACTTTCTGTAGCAGTTTATTTTGCATTTCGCCCATACTTAGACCATTTTTACTCACCTCCTCAGCAGATGGCATTTGAGGTAAATGGTTGTTCGCTTTTACGAATTGTTCTACCTGAGGTAGTGACATTAATTTGTAATTGGGTTTAAACACATAGTCGGCAAGTGGTCCACTTAAATCAACCTTCACTTCTTTAGCGTGAATTACTCCATTGACAGTGAGTTTTTCATCTGGATTGGTTGTGCCAATCCCAACGTTACCTGAAATTGTAAGAGACATCACATCATGACCATATCCTGCCATTAATCTTAAATCATGTGGCGATTCTGTGCCAATTCTCCCTATCGCACCGTTCCAAGTATCGTGCGAAAATATGCCTGTGACTACGTTATCAGTTCTTACTAAAAGTTTTGCATGCCCTGGAGCATATTCATCTATAACCCTGTTCCAACCTTGAACATTGTTTATAGTTGTCGTTCCAATTCCTACACTCCCATTTGCAGAGATCATTAAACCGGTACGCCAATTCCAACTTCCACCAACTCCCGGAGGATTATATGCATCTCGCACTTGAAGATATAATCGACCTTGCGCATTACCATTATATGTATTATCTGGTGAAGCAAGAATTCGTGCTTGTTCCCAAATGTTTGAGCCATCTGTATTTGCGGGGAATGCAAAAGTAAGAGAAGAGCCTCGTCCCACAGTTCTGCTACTCTCCACGCCTTTTAATACTAAATTGCTGCCAATAAATGCTTGATCCGTTCCATATAAATCACCAAGCGAACTTGTCATGATAGATTGTGTGCCATTAATCGTTGCTGACGCAAAAGTTACATTGTCCGTTGTTCTAAGATGCTGATTTAAACTTGCAGCATACACATCTTGTCCATCATTAAGAATTCTTCTCCAAGGAGTTGGACTATTGTTTACCAATTTTCTGAAATAAGTGTTATCGCCCCAAAAATCGGCCGCTATTTGAAATTGATAATTGTTTGAAGCGTTAATGTGTCTATTGTTAATCATATGCCACCATGTTTCATAAGGCATATTAGTACCTGTATGTTGATTGTAAAATCCAGACGGATAAGCACTGTTTGGATCATTAAAATAGCTAGTTTTAGTATTGTTGTCTCCATAAACAAATCTGGACAAATCAACATCACCTAAAGATTGTGCTTGTAGAGAATAAATTCCTGAGCAGATGGAAATAATAGCAAGTATTTTTTTCATAGATCTATTTTCATTGATTATTTGGTTGTTTTTTCATTGTTTCTATTTCCTTTTTAAGCTCAATCACATACAGCGTCAACTCTTCAACCTTTTGTAGCAACTTCACTTGCATATCACCCATGCTCACACCATTTTTTACCATTTCATTGGCAGAGGGAATATCGGGTAGGTGTTTGTTCTCTTGCACATAGTTGGCTACATGCTCAATAGTGGGTAGTTTATAATCTTTTTCAAACACAAAGTCGGCTCCTCCATCCAGATTAACCAATACTTCTTTGGCGCGGATAGTACCGAGAACATCGAGTTTGTAGGCTGGGTTTTGAGTGCCAATGCCGACATTAGAATTAGATGTAATTCTCATTACTTCACCATTTCCTGTTGCAAATGCTAAATTACCTGCGTGTATACCACTAGATTGAATTGTCATTGTGTTGGCATCTGCACTAGCTGGCCATATGCCAGTCAATTTCTGATTTAACAGGAAAGTTAGATGCTGATTGTTATCAACCAAATCCAGTTTGCCTGCTGGAGTCATTGTGCCTATTCCAATGTTACCATTTGCACTTATTGCCATTCGTGTTGTTCCATTCGTGACAAAATTAATTGCCCCATAGACTCCACCCGGTTGATTATTTACTATATTGAAATCAGCATATGTTCCAAACCGATGTCCAACACCACTATATCCAGAATTTATTTCGAGATCTACAGTATTATGGTTTCCGATTCTTACTATTCCACTTCCACCTGTAGCTGCTTCTTCCCGTTTAAAATTTGCGATTAGATCATTCCCATTTGATGTTGCATTCTTAAAAACATCTAATTTTACCTGAGGATCTGTTGCCCCTATCCCTACATTACCATTCTCCAGAACAGTCATTTTTCTATTTGCATAATTACCTTTACTTACAACCCACTGCCCAGTATGTAAAGCTCCGAAATACCAGTTATCCGTGCCATCCTGAAGTTTGGTTTGAATTCCTTCTGTAAATCCGCCATCGGTAGTATTTCTTTGAAGGATTAAATTTGGGGAGTAGTTATAGATAGTTACATCGCCCGTTGTTGGGTAGCTATTAGTTTGTGCAATTGCAGTTATACTCAATGTTGTAAAAGCAACCAGTAAAAGTCTTTTCATATTTATGATGTTATAAGATGAGTCTATTTTTTCTCTATTTGTTTCGTAAGCATTTCTACTTTCGCAAGTAAAGCATTATATTGGTTTTCTTGCTTAGTAAGTTTCTCTTCTAAAGTTTTTCTATTCTTATCTTGTTCTGCAATTTTATTATTTTGTTGAATGGCATACAGCGTCAATTCCTCCACTTTCTGCAGCAGTTTCACCTGCATATCACCCATACTCACACCGTTCTTCACCATTTCATTGGCGGAAGGTATATCGGGTAGGTGTTTGTTTTTCTGCACGTAGTTGGCTACATGTTCAATAGGGAGTAGTTTATAGTCTTTCTCAAACACAAAGTCAGCACCTCCATCCAGATTAACGAGTACTTCTTTGGCGCGGATAGTACCAAGTACATCGAGTTTATAGGCGGGGTTAGTAGTGCCGATGCCTAGATTTCCATCTTGATTTAATGTCATTTTTATAATTGACCAATTTGTAGAACCCGCTTTGGAGGTGTACCAATTATGACTGTGATTTTCTGTAGCTGCTATACCTTTAACTTTCCAATGCCCTGCATAATAATTTAAATTATTCCCATAACAGCGAATCATACCATCATAGTCACCATCAATGCCCAATTCTAAACTTTCGTAGTTGCCTAAACCTCCAATCCGAACTCCAGCTAAACCATTAGAACCTCCGGCTCCAACATTTACATTTAATAGCGTCTGAGGAGAAGTGGTGCCAATACCCACATTCCCGTTGTCCATTAAAGTAAACCTATTGTTACACAAACCACCTGAAGTACATCCAACATTATCGTAGGCCCAGAATTGGAGAGAGTTGTTATATCCTCCAGACATATTATAAATACACCAACTAGAGGCTTGCCCATTACCTGTTTTTGTGGGATTAGCTATAGTAATGGAACCGCCAATATCAGCGCCTGAATACGAAGCACGAATATTACCATTTACATCTAAACTTGTCTGCGGATTTGTTGTCCCAATCCCCACATTACCGCTCGTTGGAAATGTATTAGTCTGTGCAATTGCATTTAAACTCAATGTTGCAAAAGCAACCAGTAAAAGTCTTTTCATATTTATGATGATATAAGATGAGTCTATTTGTTTTCTATTTGTTTGGTAAGCATTTCAACCTTTTCCAGCAGTGCATTATATTGGTTTTCTTGCTTGGCTAGCTTTGCTTCTAATGTTTTGCGATCTGTTTCTTGGTTCTCAATTCTCTTGCTCTGCTTATCTATCTGCTTGTTTTGCTGAATAGCGTACAGCGTCAGTTCTTCCACTTTTTGCAGCAATTTTACCTGCATATCACCCATGCTCACTCCATTCTTTACCATTTCATTGGCAGAAGGTACGCCAGGTAGATGTTTGTTTTCTTGCACGTAAGTGGCTACATGTTCAATAGTAGGTAGTTTGTAATCTTTTTCAAACACAAAATCGGCTCCGCCATCCAGATTAACCAATACTTCCTTGGCTCGAATGGTACCGAGGACATCGAGTTTGTAGGAGGGGTTTTGGGTGCCGATGCCGACGTTACCTGAATTATCAATTAGCATTCTAGTATTTCCTATATAACCATTACGACCTGTCTGGAACTTGATGGCTGGTGCAGTAACTCCGGTGCCTGAGGCGGCACTTAGTATCAAATCGTTATAACTTTCAATGACTCCTGCATTTTTTTGATCAGTTACAATATATGAATCTCCTGTTTTGAAGAAGAAAAAGTTTCCTTGATTACTTCCATAAATATTATTTGAAATGGATAAACCCACATGACTAGAACTACCATCTTCTATTGATAATTTATTTTCAGGATTTGTTGTTCCAATGCCGACGTTGCCTGATAATAAATCAACCCATAGACGCTCAACTCCAGCACCTCCAAATGAGACATATTTCGTTGAGTAATAAGATGGAACGTTTTGATTATTATACCCAGCAATGTATATTGCATTTTTATTCCAACCCTGATAGGTGCCAATCAATTCATAATTTCTACCTTGATCTACGCTTCTAAAGACATTATCCCAAGCATCTTTAATGGTTATTTTTGTCCCAACTAATTCCTGAGAATAAATCACTCCAGCTATATTACTTAAAATAAATAGTAATACTATAATTCCCTTTTTCATTTTCTATCAAGTTGAGTTTTTATCCGTTTATTTTCATCCTTTAGCGCATTAATCTCCTTTTTCATTTCAATAGCATACAGCGTCAATTCCTCCACTTTTTGCAAGAGTTTATTTTGCATCTCACCCATACTCAGGCCGTTTTTAGTGATTTCACTTGCAGAAGGAATTTCTGGTAAGTGACTATTAGCCTTTACAAATTGCTCCACTTGATGTAATGGCATCAGTTTGTAGTTGGGTTTAAAGACATAATCGGCAGGAATGGCTAGATCAATAATTACTTCTTCTGCGTGAATCTTACCTTTAACTGTGAGTTTCTGATCGGGGTTTTGAGTGCCAATGCCTACATTACCTGAATACAAGATATTCACTACTGGATTTACATTACCTGCAGTAAACATTCTTATCGCATTGTAACCAGCCAGCCACAAATCAGCAGCTCCTGTAGTGCTTGGAGTTGCAATACCATATTGGGGCATTGAAAAGCTACTACTGCTTAAACTGGGAATTGCATTGGAGGAAACTTCAAATCGAGCATCATCCTGAAATGTCAATACTTTTGATCCGTAGATATCACTTGCTACATGCAATTTGCCTATTACATCAAGTTTAGCCGTAGGACTTGTCGTGCCAATCCCAATATATCCTTGACTTGTAATTGACATTGCGGTAATTTTATCGTTAGCTCCAAAGTTACTTGGGTCGTGAATATTGAAGTTCAAACCAATATGCTTAATTCCGGCATATCCACTACCAGGATATCCATTGCAACATACCCATGAGTTTACAGTCTCAATAGAAGCTCCAAAATAATTAGGACAGATATCCCGGAATCCAGTGAATAAAATTCCTTTCGTTCCATTTGTTGAAGAATAATCTCCAATTGTAAGGAAATTGTCGCCCGGTACTGTGTATAAAGTATTGGTTTGCCCATTCAGATTCACAAATGACAGGATACTGAAAATTAAGATAAATATTTGCTTCATAATATTGATCTTTTATTTATTTTCTTTTAGTTCATTAATCTGTTTCTGCAGAGATTCAATTTTCTTATTTTGTTGAATAGCATACAGCGTCAATTCTTCCACCTTTTGCAGGAGTTTTACCTGCATATCTCCCATGCTCACACCATTCTTTACCATCTCATTGGCTGAAGGTACGTCAGGCAGGTGTTTGTTTTCCAGCACGTAGTTGGCTACATGCTCAATAGTGGGTAGTTTATAATCTTTTTCAAACACAAAATCAGCTCCGCCATCCAGATTTACCAGTACTTCTTTGGCTCGGATGGTACCGAGGACATCTAAATCATACTTAGGATTTTCAGTTTTTATCCCCACATTACCATTTGCAGTTATGAAAAAGCGTGGTGCACCTGTAGTAAATAGTTTGAAGCCTCCATAACTTGACAAGAGCATAGTGTGCCCTCCGGAATACCAATCGTCTTGATTCCACCGAAATCCATAGTGAGGTACAGTAGTGTTTTTGTAAGTAAATACATCCGGAAGTTCATAGCCAAACATTCCTTTAAATTGGACGTCACCGTTTACATCCAATTTGGATTGTGGCGACATTGTACCAATCCCCACATTACCATTATCCATTAAAGTAAACCTATTGTTACACAAACCACCTGATGTACATCCAATATTATCGTAGGCCCAGAATTGGAGAGAGTTGCCATAGCTCCCACTCATGTTATAAATTTTCCAAGCAGAAGCTTGGCTTACTAATGATTTTGCATTATTTACAATTGAGATTGCTGGGCCACCTTCTCCATTTGAACCCGTGACATACAAATCATTTGTTGCACGAATAGCACCCGAAACATCTAGCGGATATTGAGGAGCAGTTGTCCCAATCCCAACATTACTCTCCAATAGTATTTTACCTCCGGTATTCGACTTAATATGTAGTCCTTTCTCATCACCATTAGCATGAATGTAGGAATTTTCTCCATCAGACCATAATGAAAGATTATCCCATGTTGCTATAGCCGTACCTAAATTTATAGTTCTCATAACTCCAACAACCTCCAACTTTTCGCCAGGGGTTGAAGTACCAATTCCTACGTTGTCATTACCCGATGTTCCAATTCCATTAGTTCCAGAAGGTACAAAAAGAGTTTGAGCATTTATAAATACTGATAGATTAATGCTGATAATCAATAAGAGTGTTTTTTTCTTCATAATTTATTTTTTAAGTGTCTAGAGCTATTTACGTCCGACAATCTCATTCGCCACTACTTTTTTAAGTGTATTCAATTCCAACTCAAGCTCATTATTTTTCTTATCTTGTTCCACAATTTTTTTATTCTGCTGAATTGCATACAGCGTCAATTCTTCCACTTTTTGCAAGAGCTTATTCTGCATTTCGCCCATACTTAACCCATTCTTCGCTACTTCATTTGCTGATGGCATTTGAGGTAAATGGTTGTTCGCTTTTACGAACTGCTCAACCTGAGGTAGTGATATTAATTTATAGTCGGGTTTAAACACAAAGTCGGCGAGTGCTCCACTTAAGTCCACCTTCACTTCTTTGGCGTGAATTACTCCATTTACCGTGAGTTTCTCATCGGGATTGGTTGTGCCAATCCCAATGTTTCCTGCATATCCTCCATTGTTAACTACAGTAAGAAAAGGTTGATCTCTTTTTCCAAATTGAATATTTGGTTGAACTCCCCCAATATTTCCATCATAATCAGCCCCAAATAGTAGATTGTTATAACTTGGATAAAATACTTTCACGTAACCAGTTTGCCCTGGTGTAAATGAATTATTTATTTCAAAAGCAGATAATTCACTTATTCCATTTCTATCAACTTTGTTAGATGGTCTATTAACGATGATATTACCTCCAGATATTTCTAATCTATCTATCGGATTTGTCGTACCAATACCCACATTACCATTGTTAGCAATTCTCATTTGTTCCGTAAAGCTTCCAGATGAAACGTTTCCAATCAAAGAAGCCGTAGACCATTTTCCAAAACGATGGCAATAGTTATATCCAACTGCCCAAACTCCAGAATCAGCCCATTTCTTTACTAATCCAATATTATCATCTTTAACCGTAATTACAGAGTTATCCAAACTCCCAAATATATCACCACTAACCTCTAGTTTTGCCCCCGGAGTTGACGTTCCAATTCCAACATTGTTGTTCGCAGAGATGCCAACTCCATTTGTTCCGGTAGGTACAAATAGGGCTTGTGCACAGATTAGAAATGACAAACTTAAACCAGTTATCAATAGCAGTATTTTCTTTTTCATTATTTCGTCTTATAATTAGAACTCGGTTATTTACGATCGACAGAGTTTTTGGTTACAACTTCTTTTAGAGCTTTCAATTCCAACTCCAACTCTTTGTTTTTCTTTTCTTGATCAAGCAGTTTTTGCCCTTGATCTTGTAGTTTTGTATTTTGCTGAATAGCATACAGCGTAAGCTCTTCCACCTTTTGCAAGAGTTTATTCTGCATCTCACCCATGCTTAGCCCATTCTTAGATACTTCCTCTGCAGATGGCATTTGGGGTAAATGGTTATTTGCTTTTACAAATTGTTCCACCTGAGGTAGTGACATTAATTTGTAATTGGGTTTAAACACATAGTCGGCAAGTGGTCCACTTAAATCAACCTTCACTTCTTTGGCGTGAATTACTCCATTTACAGTAAGTTTTTCATCGGGATTGATAGTCCCGATGCCGACGTTGCCATTTTGAATAAAATGATTTCCAGTACCTGATATTCTCAGATTACCTGTTGAGTTAATATCACTACTACTCATAATCTCTGTTGAAACGGTAAAGTCAGGGATATCTGTTGATTTTGGATTATCATCTATTTTTATTTGGTTTGACCATGATAATTCAGTGACCTTATCGTGGAGGTAGGTGATTTTTGCTTTGTATTGAGCGTAATATTTTACATCGACATAAATTGGTAAAGCTCTATTTACAAAGCCATCATAATTAGTGCTTAAATCGTATGCAGTTCCTAAAGTAACTTTAGCATTATGACCATGACCATGTGATTCCAATAATTTTATTACTGGACTACCAGAATTAGCACCTTGGCCATAGCCATTTTCAATGATATATTTATCATAACTTGTTTCATAATAACTCTCAAATAGCTCGATGATGATTATTCCGCCAGGTTGCCAATGATATGAGTTATAACCAACGGTTGCTATTTCATATCTTTTGGCTTGGGTGGCATTTGCTACCAACGAGCTTATAACTGTTGTTTTTATTCCGTTTTGGTTTATGTCTACTTGAGAATGGATGCATGGTGTAAACAGTATTGCCAATAAAAATAAAATAAATGTTTTTCTCATCGTAAATTATTGATTAATCGATTTCTTCTTCATTGTTTCTATTTCCTTTTTAAGCTCTATCACATACAGTGTTAACTCTTCCACTTTTTGCAGCAACTTTATTTGCATATCTCCCATGCTTACACCATTCTTTGTCATTTCGTTGGCGGAAGGTATGTCAGGTAGATGTTTGTTTTCCTGTACATAGCTGGCCACATGTTCTATGGGGAGTAGTTTATAGCCTTTTTCAAACACAAAGTCGGCTCCTCCATCTAGATTTACCAGTACTTCTTTGGCACGTATAGTACCGAGTACATCGAGTTTGTAGGCGGGGTTAGTAGTACCGATGCCAAGACTACCATCAAAATAAGAAACTTGTCCATTGCCTCTTAATTGCGTATTGCCACCTAGATCCAAATAGCCATAATTACCTTCTGCAACATGAAGATATATTTTGGTATTTAAATTCTCTCTACCAATTATTAGCCCTCTATGGGGAATTTGAGATTTAATTTCCAGAGGAGCCTCCGGGTTAGTTGTTCCAATTCCCACATTACCATTTGTAGTAATAGCAAACTGAGTTTTATAATTCAATTCATTATAGCTATTAGCTGGGGTTGCCATTTGAATTTGCAGTCCGTAGAAATGGTCAATGTCTGTCAGCAATCTTATTCCATATGAGGCTAGTAGGCTTGCATGATTGATAAATTCAAGTCCACATGCACCATTGCCATATTGACCTAATCTTACTTGTTCAAAGTTATAAACGCCAGGTATACAAATTTTTGAGTTGTTTACGTTATTGAAATCTCCGATTTGTAATTTGTCAGAAGGTTGTATTGTTCCTATCCCCACATTACCATTCGTTGGGAATGTATTCGTTTGTGCAATCGCATTTATGCTTAGTGTTATGAAAGCAATTAGTAAAAGTCTTTTCATATTATTTCTTCTCAAGTTGTTTGGTAAGCATTTCTACTTTTTCAAGAAGTGCATTATATTGGCTTTCTTGCTTAGCCAACTTTCCTTCTAATTCCTTTTTGCTCTTGTTTTGCTCAATAGCATACAGTGTCAACTCCTCTACCTTTTGCAACAGTTTCACCTGCATATCGCCCATGCTTACACCATTCTTTACCATTTCGTTGGCAGAGGGTATATCCGGCAGATGTTTGTTTTCCTGCACGTAGTTGGCTACATGTTCAATGGGGAGTAGTTTGTAGTCTTTTTCGAACACAAAGTCAGCTCCCCCATTCAGATTAACCAGCACTTCTTTCGCTCGGATAGTGCCAAGTACATCGAGTTTATAGGCTGGGGTTGCAGTACCTATGCCGACGTTACCACCATTAGGAGTTAAAATAATCTTGCCACTCTCACCATAATAAATTGCCATCATCTCAAGTCCAATATTTCCTGCATTATTATGGGTTTGGAATGAAAATGCTTTACCATTGACACCTTGAACTGATTGCCATGCCGCACTTGAGAAGGTCATTGTAGAATAATCATTTGTTTGGTAAAAAGCTCCACGAATTTTTTTATTATCAGCTATTGCTATTCCACCATCATCTTCCACTACCACTTTTTGCCAGGAACCCCAAGGATAGTTTCCAGAAAGTGCCGTTCTGTAATATATTCCACCATCATTAAAGTTAAGTTGATGATGCTTATTTCCCGTATTGTCTGGAATCCAAGGGGCAATCGTTAATAGCCCTGAGTATCCACCTATCCCGGGTACTCCAATAACACTTCGCTCTTTAAACTCAAATCTCGCTTCTCGACTATAATCACTAGGAGGAGAATTGATATCACGAGTATCGAGCACTACCATATTCGTTGCAGTTTGCGCACTTGCATTGAAAGAGCAAACAACTAAACTAATAACTGCAAATAATTTTATCTTTATCATAAATAGTTGGGAATTTTGTAATGATTTATCATATCCTTTCTCAGCGTTGAAAGGTCTTCGACACTGTCAGATTATTTGATGTTGTGACCTATTAGCGGTTAAATACCATGATATCATCACACAATAAACAGGATACAATACACTGCTTACGGCTTACATATCACTGCTTACTGATCACTAAAATATTATTGTTTGATGATTTTGAATTCAGTCATCTTATCTCCGACTTACACACTAAGAATATAATAACCAGATGGGTAGGCGGACATGTTTACCTGTGTAACAGTTGTTGTTACTTTTATGCTTTGTAACTGCACGCCTTGTGAACTGAATAAGGATAAACTAATATGATCCTTTTGGTCTCCTCCTGTCATTTCAACAGCCAGTGCCCCTTTGGTGGGGTTAGGATACACTGTGATCTTGCGCTCGCCGAGTTGATCTTCTACAGGCACAGGGATTTCAGCCTGTTTTTTTGTGTAATTAGGATTGTTGAGCTCTACTATTTTTCGGGAGATGCGATTACCTGCCATATCATAGTCATACCCCACTTTTGGGGCTTGCATAGCTGTAGAGAGAAGAACTAAGAATGAGAAAAGTAAATAGAAGTGTTTTGTTGTGTACACATGTTTCATACGCAGATATAGTTTTAAGTTGAGTTTTATGCTTTTTGAATTAAAAATTTCATTATTTGTTTCTCCATCTTAAAAGGTGGAGAGAAAAAAATTTACAATTGAATACAAATATTATCTTATTCTTGCGGATTCAATAATTTTGCACTGTAAAAATAATAATGATATTTTAAACCATCAAAAATATACCTAAGAAAAAACTGGACAGGTTAAAATGTACAGTGTTAATATACAGATAGTTAACACTGGACAAGATAAAAATAATTGGACAAGCTATTTTGGGGGTGAAAAAAGAGGGTGAAAAGGGGGGATTTTGAGCAGAAGAAATTTATATTTTCATTGAAAATGAAATAAAATATATACAATAAATATGAAGAGCATTTATAAAAAAAGTTAATTCATTTCTAAATATAGATCAAAATATGCTTGCAAAATTTAAAAGTTCAAAGAAAGATACAATCAGAGTTCAGAGAAATATCATAAAAAAGTGATCAATTTATTATACACTCATGGCTACTACTTAGTTCTGACTTTCAATTAAAAACCGAGGTTCTAATTTATAAGGGTTCTATTTGGTTGAATTATCCTTAGTAGCCCCTATACAGATAATGTAACTTTTATTATACCAGTGTTATAAATGTGTTGAGGTACAGATAGTGTACAGATTCATTTGAATATTGTTATTTCATATTTTTCGTAATTTCTAATTTTTACATTATAATATTGCAAAATACTTTCTGAATAATCGAGTTGCAGGTAGTAAGTTTGCGCTACAGCACTACCCACTTTCTCTACTAATATAGTAAGATCGTGACTGATGGTGCCTTATATTACAAGAAGGTGGGATCGCAATTAGCTACGCTGACCGTTGGTTCCCAGCAACCAGTGCCATTCTTTTCTTGTTTAATCAAGAACATATTCGTGAGGATGGGGAAATTGAGTTATTTTTAATTAAACTAAAACTTTAATATAAGCCCCAACTCATTATGACTTAGCCCAAGTTGTAGACTATATTCAGTTGCTCTATAGCTTGTGGCTTTTTTTGCCTTATTGTATGCACTAACAGCCAGTTTTACATTCTTATTCGTCGAAATTACAATTGGAATATACACTGCAGTCAATCCACAACCTACTGCAAACATAGACCAGTTTGGTTGTTTTCCTGATAATGATTTTGCTATAGGATATGCCATGCAATATCCACCTGCAATGCCAAATATAATAGAAAATACATTCGAAGTTTTTGCTTTACGTAAATAGTTAGATGCTTCAATATTCCCATTCATTATGGTCGTCATTTTTCCAAATGTCAGAATTTGTCCATTGTATTTATAGCAATGTGATAATCCAAGATTAACCTTTTGGATACTGTCATTACTGCTTTGGCTGTATATACAGAAGCTAGATATTAAACTAAATGATAGAATTATTACTTTCAACATATGGGGCAGATTGATTTAATGTGATTAATGACGATTAGAAAACTTTATCTGGACTTGGTAATATATCAAATATTACCAAGTCCAAGGAGTTATTTTAAAAATTTTGGTTTAAACTTAAGTTGAAGATATGCCTTTATTTTGATATTTGAGTCTGGTTTTTTGTTAATTGTATTTTCTCTCAAATCATACAAATAAACTAGTTTATCATCTGCCTCGTTACAATCTTTTTTATGTTTAAACCCCTTAAATCGAAAAGTATAATCTTTCCAACTAATAACATCAAACTCGCAGGTATCTACAATTCCAGATATAAAGTCAAACATATAGCTAATATCTAACTTACTTGGATAATAATTCTTTTCTTTACCAGTATAAATAAATAGAATCTTAACCCGTAGTGCATTTGGCTCAGAATGCCTGTAAAGCACATTGGTGTATATTTTCACTATTTTTTAGTATAACAAAGGCTTTAGGCTTATAGCCTTTTTCAATAAAGTCAGAGAATAATAGCTTTATTGGAAAAATTTGATTCCAAAAAGACAGAATATAGAGAATCGATGGTACGAAATAAACGTGTTATTTGGGAAAAAGTGCTCCACAGCTACTTATATCCCAAATGCACTACGGGTAATCTTATTTTTATAATATGAAAAGTAAAATGGCAAACTTATTAATAATACAGATGACTGGGATGACATATCCCAGCCTGCTGCATTACCATTTTCTGATTTAATTCATATTCCAGAGGGACTTGGAATGCCTGCCTATTACCAGTTATACTCAATTGTATTCTCACTCAGAATTTTAGGTCTAGTTGGATCTTCACAGAATGCTAGGTTTGCATCTTCAAAATGGAACAATAATCTTAAATTTTTGTTGCTTTTTAAAAATACTTCTCTATTATATATGCAAATATCCAGTTTTATTAAATATTTAGCATGAGGTAATATTCTCACCTTTCTATATGTAGCTAGCATAGCTTTTTGTTTATATGGAATATTTTTAAGGGCATACTCACGCTCACGATTATTTACAAACGTTATCCCACCTGCTGATAACATAAAAACATACTGATATGTATTAGTATCTTCCCAAAAAGAAACCGATTTATTACCTGTATTTACAATTTTAATTTGTAGCTGATAGTATTTGCTTTTACCATAGTGTTGTGAAACATGAGCGTACACTTTTAGTTTTTTATAGCTTGGATTCGCTCTTCGAGATGATTCACCTCCTTCAGCGAAGATAACTAACGAACTGGTTAGTAAAATTGCGAAAATAAAGATTTTTTTCATATAATATTTGTCTTTTGTTATCTTGGATATTCATAATAGTTATATGGCATTGGAACTGGGTAACCTGCACTGTTTGTAGTCCATCCATAGGTCAATCTAAAGACTATTCGACCTTCATTTATTAAATACAAATTGGCTTGCCAATATGTATTTGGAGACATAGGTCTGTGTGGGCAATCGGCGAAATTTATTGCCCAACCACCGTTATCTCTTTGTTCATTCATTCTTTGAATTGAATAATATCGTAAATTACCCCCAGATTGAGCATCGTCATAATAGGAATACATGCTTCCTTTTATTTTTGTCCTAAAATCATATTGTCTCCCGTCGAATGGAGCATTTGTTGTGATATATTGTTGCCAATAAGATTCAGGCATGGGAGATGTAGGATAATAATTTACATGTATTTCAACCCCACTGGTGTTATCATTTCCTTGAAATGGCCCGTAAGTTATATTTGTAAAGCTTCCATCACTATTTTGTTCTTTTGTAAGTGTTTTTTTATTAAGTATTTTATTTTCATACCAATTATCTGAATAATCTGCGCCTTTATCACTGTTATATTTATTTGAGTTCTTCTCTTTTGCAGTTGGACCATTAATATTTATTGTAGTACTAAATTGAAATCCAGCATTATTTGAAGCCTGATTCCAACTCATGTTTGAATTTTGCATTTGATCAATAGTACTAGCGAAATGAGAAAATCCTGCAACAATTAAAGAAGTACCCAGCACTTGCATTCCTGGAACAAATTCTAACACAATACCTGCTACGGCTGCCACACCAGCAATAATATCGTTCCATGTAAGTAAACCTGTGGGGTCACTATACTTTAACGGATTATTCAAACAATAACTATATCGATTAAAGTTTTGCGAGTCATCAGGTGATTGTACATAAGGGTCAGGCGATAAGAATCTACCCAAAGCAGGGTCGTAAAGCCGGGCATTCATATTTATCAGTCCGAAAACGGTTAAATGTTCATGACCTGTATAACCTCTTGCTAAAAATAGTACAGGTTCTGCATCTACAGCATACACTTGTTGAGTATTCGGGTCACGCAGTCGCCCCCATGGGTTGTAGCTTAATTCTTGTTTCAAAGAGCCATTGGCATCTACTATGTGGGTAATGCTCCCTTGATAATCTCTGCAAATATAGTAAATATTCCAATTACCTGCTTCTTTTACATACACCGCCGATGCCGAATAGGCATCTCCACCCAAATAAAGTCGCTCTGTACCAACCTCAGCATCTATTTCATATTGTCCGCCTAAGTAGTAGCGTGTTAGCTGAGTAGTGCCATTATGAGTAAGTGCCATTTTTACACGGTCGCCGCCATCATCGTAACTAAAGGTAGCTACATAGCCGTTTTCGGTAATAGTTGCCGGTCGTTGCATACCATTATAAGTCACATCTTGGTCTCGTAGCGGTATGGCTTTTCCATAAGGTGTTACCGAAGTGATTGCGTATGGCTTGGCGGTGTTTTTGTAAGCATAACTACCTACTTCTGAATGATCTTTAATATTCCCGTTCGTATCGTAAGCAATGGTTGTAGCCCCAAATCCTGTCAGGCGGTTCAGATTATCGTAACTAAAATCTTCTTGTAGATTGCGGTTATTATCTTTCCGCCAGTTTAAGTTGCCTGTAGCAGAGTTGAAGTTATAACCAAAATTTTGAATTATATTCGTGCCGTATTTTGCTGTTCGCGATATAGGTAGGCCATAAGCATCGTATCCATACTCACGGAGTAAATTTCCTGTTACCGAAGCAGTGGCTAAGCCCAAATCGTTTTCGGCAGTTAGTTTCCAAATAGAACTACTGTTATTAAGTTTAATTTCAGTCATTGTGCCATAAGTATAACTGTAATTTTCGGTAGCTATAGCACCATTTTGCGATACATAACTGATAGCGCTAGTAGTTCCGGCATTGTATGCAAAATTCTTTTGAAAGTATTTAGCATCGGGTGCATTTTCTTTCACTGAACTTAATCGCATCAGGTTATCGTAAGTCATTGTTTTACCTGTGCCGTTGGTACTACTTACTGTTTCCAATTGTCCATCAGTATTGTAACCATAGGTGGTTGTGAATTCACCAACAATTTCTTTTTGAGCTATTCGGTTATAATCGTCATAATTCGTATTAATAATTTTGCCACGTGCATCCGTTTCACTATTCAAATTACCACGTGCATCGTATGTATAGGTAATTGTGCCCGAACTTGGATCAACCAAAGTTAATTGTCGTCCATATATATCGTAAGTAAAGCTGGTAGTTACATTGCCTGGAGCTACTATGGATGATGGTTGTCCGTCGGCTCGAAGATTATAAGTTATAACTCCAGCGGGGTCGGTAACGCTAACTACTTTGCCGGTGGCATCTTTAGTCGTAGTTTTAGTAATTCCATCTTTGGTTGCAGAGACCGAAAGATTGCTGTATGAGTAGCTGTCAGTTTTGCCCGAAGCATAATTTATGCCGGTAAGTATGTCATTTGTGTCATAACTATAGGTATTCCACAGTACAGCCGAATTTCCTTTAAATGGTAAAGACACTTTATCTAACCGTCCATAACTATCATAGGTTTTGTCGGAATACAAGTAATTGCCATCAAATCGCATAGTACCTGTACGTATTTCACGACCCAATGCATCCATATAATGTTGCGAGGTTGGCGCCCCTGTGGTTCGTTTAGTAACCATATACATATAGTCGCCTGTACCACCCGTACTACTGCCACTTATGGAGGTAGGGGGTGCTGAGTAATTAGCCGCTTTGTCGATACTCAATGCCAAACTACCGCTGTTAGTTGCATTATAAGTAAAATTAGGCAGAAGTCTGATAGAATTAGTGGCAGTAACACTTCCGCTCTGTGTTAAAGGTGCCGATAGTTGTAGGTCGCGATATATTTGACCCGTACTTCCGCCAGAACTGCCAGAACCGCTGGAGCTGGCTGGAGTGGTGCTACCTGCACCTACCCATTGCATAGCAATGGTTTGCGTTACTCCATCTGGCGATGTAGTGCTAATTTTCCGTCCCCAGTTATCATACCCAAATTCAGTTTTATTATTTTTATGATCGGTAGCCGATGCGACTCTACCGTAAGTGTCATAAGCATAATCAACATATAGACCCAATGGGTCTGTTTTACGACTCAATCTACCATAAGTATCGTAAGCATATTTGGTTTCCAGATTAGTAGTTGCAGTATAATTTTTAGTGCTTTCGTTTGTTACTTGTCCGTTTTGGTAAATGTACGTAGTCTCTGATACTTGATTACCATCCTTTTGGATTGTTACTTTTTGAGGTAAATGTGATGATACCTCAAAATTTGATAATGTTTTCTTATCTGTCGAGATTAGTAAATTCCGCTTATTAACAACGCTTTGATCATATAGCTCACCAAGTTTGTACAGAGTTCCTGTATAATTATTGTATAAATTAGTAGTGGTAGTAGTCAAATCATTTCCGTAATTTCTCACTTCACTGGTTGGGTTTCCATAACTGTCGTAGGCATAGGTAAATCCAACACTTGTATTGGTAAGTTTATTAGTCTCTGTTTTTGTTGCTAAGGTTATATTGACAATTTTGTTGGAAGCTACAGAGGTATTATATGTATAGCTTGCTGATGCTGTTGGTCCATCTACACTTGTCAACACTCCAAAGTTCAAAGGGTTTAAATTTTGAGTAGTGGTAGTACTGCGTAAATTATCGTAAGTTTCTACTTTCTCAAACCCTACAAATCCCTTGCCCCTAATATCCAAAACACCTTTGGTATATTTTGTAGAAGCAGATGATAACAATGCACCCGACAAGTAGGTATTAGTAGAACCAAGCAAAAAGACATTCCCCGCTAGATTGCGATATGGATAAGCACAAGAAGTTCCACGGTCGTAAATACTATAATTACTCAAAATACTACTGTATTGATGTTTGTTAATTACGCCAGTGCTGGTAATAGCACCAGTTAATAATTGCTCGGTATTCAGATTGCGTGTAAAAGTTATTGCATCAAGATTATAATTATATATTGAAAATAACTGACTCATTCTATATCCATTTTCTACATTCCCTGCAATAAGAAATGCATCTTTGCCACCAGTTACGCTTGTTGTTTGTGATTCGGGAGTGTCGCTTAGTTTTCCATTGATAGTCGGATAAATATTAATAGTTCCGCCATTATTGACTACTAAGTCTGGTTTTCCATCTCCATTCATATCTTGTAGAATAAATTTGGTGTTAATGTCATAATAAGCCGCTGATGACATAGATTGGACATCGAATCCAGAACTGGTTCCTGTTGAATAGTAAACATTCCAAGTGTTACCACCAGGTTGATATGTTGGGTCAGTATATGTTGGATTCTGACATCCACTTCCGCCTCCGAAAACACAATAATCACAACTACCACATGCAATCTCTGATCCGGGTATCCATGATCCCTGTTCTGGGCTGACAGCAATGTCAGTTTTTCCATCTCCATTGATATCACCTAGTAACATTTTTTTATTCGTCAAATCAATATTTGCATAAGTGGCAATTTTTACCAAATAACCTGTATTTAAATCAAGCGTATAAATTTCAGTTGCACTTGATGTCTTTCTGCAAATATCTGCTTTTCCATCACCATCAAAATCCATTACAAAGACTTGATCAGAAGGACTTAAGGAGAAGCAGCTTTTAGAACAAAAATTATTTGTCCTTTTGTTATCAAAATCAATCAGCGTTGTAGATGATTGGCGAGATTCTCCCTTTATATTTATATTATAACTAATATGCAAAATGGTTTGTTTGTTATTACCTAAAAAATCCCCAATAAGTGTTGTTGTATATATCGGACTATATAAACCACTCCATTCCTCTACAGCTCCATTACTTGTATCAAATGAGTATCGAAGAGATGCAGATGAACCCGCATACATGCTTGTATTTATATCATATACTTTGTATGTAAGAGTACTTTGGGGATTATTACTATTACTAGGTGTAGTAACATTAATGTTGACTTTTACTAATTCATCTTTTCCATCCCCATCTACATCCATAGCATTCAGAGATTGAAATCCACTTTCAGTAGTCAAAGTTACAGGAGTAGATATCCCCGAAGGTAAATTAGCATAAACTAACAATGGCTGATTAGCTGGATATTTGCTACCATACTGTCTCCCAACAATTGTTCCCCAAAAATTTTTTTTATAACCAGTTTCCCCATAGGTACTGAAATATGGATAACTGATTAGTCCATCATTGCTAGTATACTGGTCGAATTTACCTTTTGATAATATTAAATTTGGTACAGAAGCATTAGTAAAATAAGATGTTAAAATAACATTGCTTTTAGTGAAGTTTACAAGTTGATTGTTTTCTCCATAATAGAATTTGAGCGGATTAAGTGATTTGGAATTAGCGGTACAGTCAATCTGTGTGAGCAATGAAGATGTGGCATTACTATAAATCAGACTATAAGTCTGTAATAAATTGCCATTGAAATATGTCTTGATTTCTTTGAGTCGCTTATCTTGTTGCAACTTAACACCAGCTATATAAAAAGGTGATACATCGTTACGGCTTTCGTAATTGAAACTAATTTTGGCAAAGTTTGCTAATGAACTGGTACTAGTCCTGCCTCCGTAATTGATTTCGGTTATATAATAAATGTTGTTTGATTCGGTATAAGTGTAATCAATAGTGTTTCCATTTAAGTCAGTAATATTTGTGAGGGGATAGGATACTTTTGCAGTTGTATTTGTAGTAAAGCCAAAAGTGGCAGTATTGCCGTTTGGATAATATACTTGAAAATACTTTATTACAGTGCCAGTATTATAGCCAGATTGAACAGCTGTAACTTTTATATTGCCTTGCTCTGTTTGGTAGTTTCCATAGTCTAAATTTATCAACCGCTGACCATCCAACGTAAAAGCTCCTGTATTATCTGTTTTAGCAGGTGCTGGTTTGCCATCAAAATATATATTTGAATTTGTTACAGATATAGATGACAAGCCTCCTAATTGCCATCCATAACCTGCAATTCCATTGCCAGACATGGAATTATAAGCAAGTTGCACAGAAGGACTCATTCCATTTGGTGTTTGATAGGCATTAACAGGCACACTATATCCTACCGATCCATTTCCCCCACTCTGATTAATGGTAATTTCTCCAATATCTTTGGTATTATCTATGGAATATGAATTGGGTATATGAGAAAGATCCATAGAGCCGTCAGAATATACGGAAGCTTTACTCATTCTACTTACATTATTTACTTTACTTATTCCTTGATTATTACTATTTTCTGAAGTTGGCCGAAGTGTCCATACTTTGGGAATATAACGATAGACGCTATCTCCATTTTCTACACTTACAGTGTACTTACCCTTTGCAGAGTCTGACACAGCATTATTGATTGTATCCTGTCCTTTACCTACGCCATAAAAGAAAATAAGTAGAGTTGGTAAGACAATCATCCTTTGGGATATAAATGATTTTATACTTTGTTTCATAGGGTTATTGTTTATTATTTACACTAAGATTATATACTAAAGAGCACGCAATACAAATCAAACAATCGTTTCGGATGAAATATTTATCTAATTCACGAGTTCGTATTTTTGTCATTTTAGCGTAAGATTCAACATAATTCAAGAATTGTTTGTATTTGATTTGCATAGTGTATATTTTTATTTTAGATTTTTCTTCAACTTTTCTATTTCTTTTTGTTGTTCAATCACATACAGCGTCAACTCTTCTACTTTCTGTAAAAGTTTGTTTTGCATTTCGCCCATGCTTAGTCCATTTTTAGATACTTCTTCTGCCGATGGCATTTGGGGTAAATGATTGTTGGCTTTTACGAATTGTTCAACCTGAGGCAGTGACATTAATTTGTAATTGGGTTTAAATACAAAGTCGGCAAGAGGTACGTTTAAATCAACCTTTACTTCTCTAGCGTGAATTACTCCATTTACAGTAAGTTTCTCATCGGGATTTTGAGTGCCTATGCCGACGTTGCCACCAATTAAATAGCTATTACCTTTGGTATTCAAATAAACTCTTCTTTCTCCCTGGTGACTCACTGAAAAGCCATGTTCACCGGCACCATCATGCGTAAGCCATTCTAAAGTCCCGTCCTGTGGAGAATATAATTTTTTATCAATCGCATTTTGATTAGCGAACCCAATGCCTCCTGTTAGCGATAATTGTTGAGGAGGAACTGTTGTACCAATACCTACATTACCACTTTCTTTTATCGTGAGTGCGTTTATGTAACTCCCAGAAGTGTTTTGAAATTCGAATTTCGTTTCACCAGGTAAAAAGCGAACATACGAAGAACCTCTGTTATTATCAATCCTTCCATAATAAGGACTCCCGTTAACGTTATAGCCTATGCCTGTTCCGTAATACGTCCACCCAGGTTCGGATGCCCATAAAGAAAGATTAGCTGGCATATCACCGCCATTACCAGTAGAGTACAATCTTAATTTTGTATCTCCATGGCTTCCAGCAATAGTCAGTTTTTCAGTTGGATTTGTAGTTCCAATCCCCAAATTTCCAGAATAGATATAAGAATTACCATTATCTTTGAAAAAGACATCATTCCCAATTCTGGTTCCTCCGGTAAAATCACTCGCGAAATTTAGACTAAGTACATTACCATCAGCATGTACAAATGCTCTTCCACCAGCTCCTCTGGGAGGATACCGGAATATAACATCGGCACTTCCATTAAAATAAAATTCATTTTGAGCATTTGTTGAAAGAATAAAATTCAACAAAAGCAAAGTAATCGATATCGTTTTCTTCATATTTATAATTTCAAGAGATTATTTTTGATCTAAATGTTTAGTCAGGACATCTACTTTTTGCAATAATTCATTATATTGCTGTTCCTGTTTAGCAAGTTTTTCTTCCAATACTTTCCTGCCTTTTTCTTGCTCAATGCTGTACAGCGTCAACTCTTCCACCTTTTGTAAAAGTTTATTCTGCATCTCGCCCATACTTAGACCATTCTTAGCTACTTCTTCTGCCAATGGCATTTGAGGTAAATGATTGTTCGCTTTTACGAATTGTTCTACCTGAGGTAGTGACATTAATTTATAATTGGGGTTAAACACAAAGTCGGCAAGTGAACCACTTAAATCAACCTTCACTTCTCTAGCGTGAATTACTCCATTTACCGTGAGTTTTTCATCGGGGTTGGTGGTACCAATGCCGACGTTGCCGCTGTTCTTTAAATGAAACAAATCTTCATACCCTGCAACACCTAAAGATAAACCAGTTAAATTATAATATCCATATGTTTTTAGAAATACATTATCCTTTATTGACATTCTAACTGCACCTATATCTGATGCTGACGCAACAATATCTAATCTATAGTCTTGATATAAACCGTCAGTTGGTCTTAATCTAAACTCACCTAAAGATGTATTTGTTGCAACTTCTAGCTTTTTACTTGGGTTTGTTACACCAATACCCACATTACCTCCAAAATAGCCGTTTCCACTCGTGCCTAGTCCTACACTTGGATAAAATCTGGCATTTTTTGCTTTAGCTACTAATTCACTTTGTGTTGTTAGGATATTAAGTACACCACCACTATAACTAGTTTTAGTAGTACCTTCTGGATTTCCATCTATAAGGGCAACCCTACTATTTAAGGTCGTTGACCATTGGTATCTAGCCCCTCCTTTCAGCCACATGATAAATTGAGAGCCACCCCATGCAGTAGATCCATCAGTAATATCACCTAGAGGATCACTATATGCAGTACCTCTACCAGTAATATATGTCAACTCCACTATAGCGGTTGGCATATTTCCCCAATTTGATGATATAAACTCAATATCGGAATGAAACGAACCACTCCACGAACCATTAGCGTGTACATCATCAATGTACACAGAAAGCTTCCCTAGACTGGAATTTCCATCAACACCCGATACTGAAAATAAAACAGGATAATAAGATGCAGATGAACCGCCAACGCTGAATGAGCCGGAGGATACTTGAGAATATGTACTAAGAGAAATGAGAGAAAGAACAAAAAGTAGTAGTTTTATTTTCATGCGATATTATTTTTATGTGTTTACTGAGTTACTTTGCTTCCAACTCATCAATTCTTTTCATCAGTGTTTCAATTTTCTTATTTTGCTGAATAGCATACAGTGTCAATTCCTCCACCTTTTGCAGCAGTTTTACTTGCATATCTCCCATGCTTACACCATTCTTCACCATTTCATTGGCGGAAGGTAAGTCAGGAAGATGTTTGTTTTTTTGCACATAACTGGCTACATGTTCAATGGGGAGTAGTTTATAATCTTTCTCAAACACAAAGTCAGCTCCCCCATCCAGATTAACCAATACTTCCTTGGCTCGGATTGTGCCGAGGACATCAAGTTTGTAGGCGGGGTTGACAGTACCAATGCCGACGTCGCCAACCGTGTTAATGACAAAAAAAGGATTTGTAAAACTAACGTCACTGCTAATCCCAGTTCCAATGGCAAAATTGCTAGTATTATATACCGTTCCAATTGACCATGGGTATTGGCCTTGTCTAATCAGGTTAATGTACTGACCACTTGAAGCTGGTTTCGTTATCATCAAGTTCCCGTTATATCCTTCATCGGAGTATGTGCCAGTAGTAATCGCAACTCGACCAACCACATTTAGAGCCTGTGTTGGGGTGGTATTACCAATTCCCACATTGCCATACATGCTTATTGTGAGTCGTTCAACAAGACTCGTCGAGCTACTTCCATCATTCACGAACATGGAAAGTTTCGAACCATGAGTGTCGTAGGTTTGCTCTGTTGCTGATATCCGTGCTTTGTTGCCATTTGCATAACCAAGGAAATCTATCGTTGGCCTCAATGGCGAAGCCATACTCCCGTTAATTCTATTTGTACTGATAGACAATACTGCGCCAGATGAATTAGCAACTTCCAGGTTACTTAATGGAGTTGAGGTTCCAATTCCAACATTACCACTCGACGGGAATGTGTTAGTTTGTGCAATTGCATTTATACTTAATGCCGTGAAAGCAATGAATAAGAGTCTTTTCATATTTGCAATATCGTAAAGTTGATTTATTTTTTCTTGATTTGTTTAGTAAGCATTTCTACCTTTTCCAGCAGTGCATTATATTTACTCTCCAATTCTTTTTTACTCTGATCCTGCTGAATAGCATACAGCGTCAATTCTTCCACCTTTTGCAGGAGTTTATTCTGCATTTCGCCCATACTTAGTCCATTCTTAGCCACTTCATTTGCTGACGGCATTTGAGGTAAATGGTTGTTAGCTTTTACGAATTTCTCAACTTGAGGTAGTGACATTAATTTGTAGTCGGGTTTAAACACAAAGTCGGCAAGTGGTCCACTTAAATCAACCCTCACTTCTCTAGCGTGAATTACTCCATTTACCGTGAGCTTTTCATCGGGGTTAGTTGTACCTATACCCACATTTCCATTTCCTTTTATAATAAAAGGAGTGTAATTCCCAGCTCCAATATCTCGCACTCTAAAGTAGCTACTTTGTCTAGCATTGTCTGCAGTACCAAATGAAGTAACATCTATAGTTATTGCATCAATTAGATTTGAACTGCCAGGCATATTTAAGTGAAAATTTCCGCTTACATCAAGTTTGCTTTGAGGGCTTATAGTTCCAACTCCTACATTACCATTATTTCCATCTATGACTAACGATTCAGTATACGATAATGCCGATGGATCTGCATTATAAGGTTGTGCATTTGTACTTCTATCTATTGAAAAATTCGCATACCCCGGCGTTCCTATGCCACTATAGGCTGTCTTCAACCTTATTGCTTTTTGATTTTGTCCAACATCATTGGACATATACAAAACTGTTCCATAATTACCGGTATAATATTTTGTTGAAAATATACTTCCGGTACCTAGTTGGGAGAATATTCTACCACCAGTTCCTATGTCTCCAGCTACTACCAATGCACCATTTGTTGAGCTGGTTGAAGCTCTTGTACTAGCAATTGAAACTTCTCCAGTGTCATTAATTCGAAAAAAAGGAGTTGTTGAATTATCTGTCCAGTTGTAAATTGAAAATATGTTTTCAGAAATCATATTTGCTCCTGAACTAATTGCCCATGTTTTGCCAGCATTATTTCGTAAAAACAATTTTGTTGTATTTGAATTTACATTATTGTCACCTATTAATGCAGACCCAACTAAGTCTAATTTTTCGAAAGGGTTCAGTTTATTAATACCAATATTCCCATTGCTTAGTAATGTCATAATTGGCTTTCCGGAACCACCCCCTAAATTCCAAAAGTATGTAGTACCTCCTGAACCTCTATAATTGAAATATAGTGAAGGTGCATCTGTCCATACCTCATTTCCAGCTCCTGCATGTAGATGGTTTCCTATTATTGTTTCACCGGTAGGTAATGGAGAGGTGTTTGTTGTTTGAGCGTTAATGCTTAAATAGCAAACAACTAAACTAATAACTGTAAGTAATTTTGTCTTTATCATAAAGAATTGGGGATTTGTTATAGTTATACCTTCTCAACGCTGTCAGGTTACTGGCTGTTGTGACCTGTCAGCGGTTGAAAACCCTGACAGCGTCACGCAATAAAAACAGGACAAGACACTGATCACTGCTTACTGATCACTGGAATATTATTGTTTGATGATTTTGAATTCAGTCATCTTATCTCCCGCTTGTACACGAAGAATATAATAACCGGATGGATAGGCAGACATATTTACAGGCGTTGTAATTGCAGTTGCCTTTATGTTCTGTAGTTGTACGCCTTGTGAACTGAAAACCGATAGAATCATTTGGTCTTTTTGGTCTCCTCCCGTTATCTCCACGGCCAATGCACCTTTGGTGGGGTTAGGGTATACTGTGATTTTACGCTCGCCCAACTGTTCCTCAACAGGCGCGGGGGGTTCAACATGTTTTTTTGCGTAATTAGGGTCGTCGAGCTTGACTACTTTTCGAAAAATACGGTTGCCGGCCATATCATAGTCATACCCCACTTTTTGGGCTTGCATAGCTGTAGAGAGAAGAACTAAAAAAGAGAAAAGTAAATAGAACTGTTTTGTTGTGTACACATGTTTCATATGCAGATAATGTTTTAAGTTTATTTTTATGTTTTAAATATTAAAAATTCATTGCTTGCTACTCCAACTTAAAAGGTGGAAAGAAATATATTTACTAATGAATACAAATATTATCTTATTCCTGTGAATTCAATAATTTTGCACTGTAAAAATAATAATGATATTTTAAACCATAAAAAATAACACTAAGAAAAAACTGGACAAGTTAAAATATATAGTGTTAATACATACGCAGTTAGCACTGGACAAGCCCAAAATAATTGGACAAGCTATTTTGGGGATGAAAAAAGAGGGCAAAAAGGGGGGATTTTGAGCAGAAGAAATTTAAATTTTCAATAAAAATGAAATTTATACTATAAATGTGAAGAGCATTTTTATTGTATAAGTTTACTTAATTTGATATGAAAACCAACATTGTGACATATCTGATTAAAAATCTACATTACTGAATTACGGAAGAAACGCGTTAATAAGAAATGTATGTATTCTAATTTTCCTCTCCTATTTTTGAAATTCTAAAAAAAACTCATATATTTGCACTTCATTAATTATCTCGTCAATTGTAGCGACAGTTGCATTACATATTATATAAAGCTTTAGCTTTTAATTCTTGTCTATAGAAACCGCCAAATTTATAACGCAAACAGAATTAAGTCTATCGCTCATGCCAAAGGCGTGGGCTATTCTTATTCGTTTGCGTGGGTGCTTGGCGGTACCTTATAGGCGGGGAAGTTTAGTTCCACGCTTTTTTTATGCCTAAAAATGAAGGTCTTATTTATTCCCACTCAAGATATTCAAATTTTAAAACGACTATAAATAAATAATTATGAGAACAACTATCATTTACTTTTCATTTGTACTATTTCTATTATCATCGTGTAACTCTAATAAATCCAGAGACAACTCTTCAGCTAAGGAGGTAAAAAAGACACAAGCTAAAGACTCATTGATCTCTACTAGTGATAAGAAAACTAGCGATTCTATAAATAAAGCAACTCAAACAGAAGGTAAACCTACTTTTGATAGCTATAAATCAGGTATTCTTGCGACGAATAAAAAAGTAGAAATCGATAAATCAAGTAATAAA
>Ga0302215_10000401_pt1 | contig 31640 bp, 19 predicted proteins | sample II_Fen_N3_1_FD_194580 | JGI IMG/M metagenome (GOLD analysis project Ga0302215, IMG submission 194580) | Peat permafrost microbial communities from Stordalen Mire near Abisko, Sweden - II_Fen_N3_1 | ecosystem: Environmental > Terrestrial > Soil > Wetlands > Permafrost | place: Sweden: Abisko... | reverse complement strand
CAAACTATCCACTCCTTTAAATCTAAAATTAACCTTGTAACCGATATTTTTTACATTTTTATTCCACCTTAAAAAGCCTAAATCATTTATTGCAGCTGATAAGGTTAAATTATTTATTGGTTTATAGGTAACTCCAATGTCTATTCCAGCACCTAATCCTGAAGGTTTCAGCCAATTATTTACTGATGAAGGAAATTCCAAATTAAAGGATTTAAAATCATTTCCATTTAATACTGCAGGAGAAGAGTAATTTATTGTTCCATTTCCTGATAAGTCCAACAGTTCAGTATTGGCTTTCAAATCAATATTTTGAATGTTTGATGTTACATTTGCGGTTCCATACAAAAATTTCAATTTTCCACCTACTGACCATTTTTCATTGAGTAACTTTGAATATCCAAATGCTGCCTCGGTATAAGCGGACATGTTAATTCCTATATTGCGAAAATTATAAATATTATTATCTAAATTTGGAGTCCCAAAAAGTAATAATTTCATTAAATCCTTTGGAATTCCGACTTGTCCTTCCACTTTTTCAGTTAATGAAAAACTCCAGTAAGATTTACCTGTCCGAAAACCAAAATCAAGCAAATTTATTTGAAAATTACTCTGGAATAATGTTGTTTGCTTAAGTAAATTGAAAAATTTAGTTTTATTCCCATTTTGATTCAAAAACAATATGGATGTACCATTATTTTGATTATAAATAACGTCTTTAAGTGAAATTGAATTGTTCATCAATCCAAATTGAGTATACCCTATTACCGGGAGACCTAAATAGAAATCAGTAAGTGGTTGAAATGCAGGATTTAGTTTATTACGATCAGGAACATTATTCATAAAGTACATAGTGTTCACTTGCTGTGAAGAAGTCTTTACAGTACTAAAAACAATTATAAACAGAATAGTAATTATATAGAATAAATTATTTTTCATAGTAATTAAACTAATTTTTTTACTTGTTCAGGTTCGTAATTTTATTGCCTCTTATAAAAATTCCAAGTTTGGCGCCAAAACTATTTTTTGTTGTAAAATGCATTGCATTTAGTTTTTGATCATCCCCAAAAGAAATGGAATAAACAATGTATTTTGTTTGTTTTAATGCTATGATCTGATTTTTATTCAGAATTATTTTAATTGATTGAGGTGTAATTTCTGTTACATTTCCTACACTATCCACTTTTGGAGAATTTATACTGTATATACTCGTTAAATTACCCGGTGAATTATCATTTATAGTAGAAATTATTCCACCTATTGCACTGACAGTATCATTAGGCAAGGTTGATTTCCAATAGGTCATTCTGTATTTTGCATTTGTAGGTAACCCATTTTTTAAATTCAACACCAAAATGGCAGAATCAACATTTTCAAGTAAATTTGAGAGATCTAAATTATGAATTGTATCTGTAAAATTATAATAACTTCCACCTTTTAATTTTAATGGTAAAGATGCTTTAAAATTAATCTTTAATTTATTGTTAGATGTCAAGAAATTGAATGTCCTACCCGGATTACTACTCGTAGAAAATTTATAACTTAACATGTTCGGATAGGGTTTATTATCAAAAAAATGATCAATTTCTCCATTTTTATTATCGAACTGATTGATTTTCGTATCCGACCAGTTTCCGGGAATTAAAGGACCAATTAAACTTTCATTGATTGAATTCGTAGTATGTTTGTTAAACCATGCATATGTAAAATTCGTAGGGTTTGCATCATTATAAACTTTCAAATAATCAACCTTAACGTCAATAACAGCGCCTACATTCGTTGAAGCAGTTACATTGATAACGGGATCGGCAAAACGTAAAAATGCATCAGGTAAATAATCCTCTACTTTAATTGGAATCTTTATACTATTTGATTCATTAGCAATTAAATGAAAGAAACCATAAGCGATTGAAAAATCTACGTTTGTAAAATTCATATTTAAAATAATACTGGATGAAGGAATCAGAGTAATTGGCAATAACTGATTTTTTACATAAAAATTTATTTTAAATGGAATGATACTTGATCCGATTAATTTTAGTTCATAACTTCCGATAAATATCTGACCATACTGTCCAAATGATTTAGGGGTATAAATAGGTTTTATTCCATTGTTCATATGAAGTTTAGAATCATCAAATTCAAATTCCACACTCAAATCTTTAGCTTGTATTTGTGCAGCAATATCAGGTGAAACGTCCACTTTGACATTCACAATTGATGAATTGACATACATGCTGTCCACCCTGTCATTATTCCCGGTGTTATTGACTGACAAGTCAAACTGACCATAATAGGACGGTAATATTATAGGAGTATTAGCCGGATAAGTAAATGGAAATGGTGTCGGAAAGATTGTTTGATTGAAGGGTAAAATAGAATCTGCAAAATTTAAAGAATTATATGACATTTCATCTTTAACTGACCACTGAAAATAAACTTCATTATTAATGGTATCAACATCATTCGGAACACCGAATCTGGAAAATATGTCTTTGACTGTAAGGTTCGTTTCACCTATAGGCAAAACCAGCGATTCATCAAACTTAATATCTTTTGAAAAATTAATTAAATCTACATTATTACAAGAAATAAATAGGATTGAAAATGTCCAAACAGAAAAAAGGAATATAAAAAAAGTGTTTTTTTTCATAATCTATATTTTAGAAATATGATATTATAAATTATTGAAGATATATAAAGTTGTAAAGTTATACATATGAGCACATTAAATGATTTTAAGTTTCATCGTTGATTTTCATCGTTCAAAATTGTTCAAAGGTAACAACTTTTCATATAATTTGATTCCTTTTTGCTATTTGAAATTACCAAAAAATCATTTCCAATCGCAATTACAATCTTGTTTTTTACTTGAACGAAATAATCCATTTGATAAATTTAACGATCTGTGTCTTGTAATTTTATCTGATTTGTCATTCTTTTTGTCAAAAACAAGATTCAGACCGGCTGATACATTAAAAGTAGTTGAATTATAAGGGATAGGGATGTTGATTTTAGGATAATTGGGGTCTAAATCTGTTAGAGAAAGTGTTGATTTTTCAAATGGAATATAATCGGCAGCAATAAACCAGTTAAATATACCTGTTTTTAATCCTAAACCGGCACCTAAAGTACTCATTCGACCCTGAATAACCGAATAGCTTAATGATCCATTTAACCATTTATACGGACGTGCATTTAATGAACCGGTTATTTCTTCAGAAATGATATTTTTGAACAGTTGAGAATATGAAAGGATTCCGAAACTCAATTTATTATTCAAAATGCTGTACTCAAAGCCAAGATTAAGTTTAGCTGTGGTGGCAGTAGTATATGAATTGGATGTTATGTTCGTTTTTGAAGAAGAATTAAAAGCTGTAACGATCGTGTCGACCAATGCGTTATGTAAAAACAATTGATTGTAGACATCCTGAAAGGTATTAATAGTTGAATTGCTGTTAAATAATTTGATTCCTGAGAATGAGTAATCAACTCCATAATGATAATTTTGTGAATTTCGCATCCATCGAATAAATCCTATATCATTTAAAGCACCTGACAATTTTATTTTATCATTTAAACGATACTCAACTCCAACATCAATTCCGGCACCAATGCCGGTAGGATTAATCCAGTCTAAAATACCGGCTGGTTTTGTGTAAGATATATTTTGAAAATTAGTACCGACAGTTAACTTACCGGGAATGGCCATATTAAGTGTACCATCACCTTTTATATTCCATTCATTAGTTCCTGCCTGCAATAAAAACTGATTGTTGTTATTCGATATATTTGCCTGTCCTAGTAATAATTTTAGTTTTCCTCCAATTCTCCAGGTATCATCAAGTTTTTTTGAATAACCCAAAGCGATTTCAGTATAGACGCTTACATTACTTTGTAAGGATCTGAAATTAAATGAATTGTTTTGAGGATCGGGAGTTCCGAACAAAGATATTTTGAAAATATCTTTTGGAAGATTCATCGTACCGTCTATTTTTTCGGTGACTGAAAATGTCCAGTAAGCTGTATTTTGCCTGAATCCGAAGGATAAAAGGTTTGTTTGAAAGTCGGTACGAATTATTGTATTCGATTTCAAAGTGTTGTAGAATAGTCCAATATCTCCATTTGTATTCAGAAATGTAATAGTTTTCCCGTTTACGTTATAAATAATATCTTTAAGCGAAACTGAATTATTTCCGATATTAAACTGAGTAAATCCCACAACAGGCAGACTCAGATAAAAATCATTCGTTGGTTGAAATGATGGGTTAAGGAAGTGACGCACCGGTATATTTTCCATGAAATAAAGCGTGTTCACTTGTTGTGAGTCAATATTAAGACTTACTAAACTTATCATTAACAATATCAAGAATAATTTTATCCATCTCATGAATGATCCCTCAATTTTGAGTTTTCGTACCAATGTTCGTATTGACATCTCCCTTTACAAATAATCCGACTTTTAAATCAAATGTATTTAATTTTGTAAAATGAATGTTTGAATTTATATCTTCACCTTCAATTCTCACCGTATACATTATTTTTCTTGCCTTTCTTAGAATTACTAATTGATCATTAGTTACAGTTATCTGAATAGTTTGTTTGGTTTCTTTGCCTGGTTGCACTAAACCATTTGCATCTACTTTTCCTGCCTGAATACTATAGTTTTTTTCAAAAGTAGTTGACAGAACATTTCCTACAGAATCATTCAATTCAAACTTAAAAGTTGTCTTTACCGGTAATCCATTGGTTATATTGAGAATTAAAGCAGTAGAAGTTATAGTATTATACGGAGATTGATTTAAAGCATTCGACAACATTATAAATGCATTTTGAATTGAATCCTGATACTGATAATAACTTCCCTGATTGAAATTTAAAGGAATAATTGTTTTTAAGTTTATTTTTATTCTGGCATCTGAAGTGATGAAACTTGGTGTTTTGGATTGATTATTTTTTACTGAATCAACGGAAGCTGAGAAATTATACTCTAACTTATCCGGCATTGGATAGGTTTGATCAGTATTTACATTTTCGAATAACTGATTCGTTTCTCCCCAGTCCTTATCAAGTGTAGGAAAATTAATGCCTATTATTTCACCCGGAAAACCGGACTTATTATCAAAGGAGATAATTGTTGATCTGACGCCGTTAAAAGAAGCAAATACCGGAATAAAACTTTGACTGGTACTAAGTATTGCTTTAATATAATCAATTTTAAAATTTAAATAAGTTCCGATATTACTGGTCCCTGAAATGAATACCTGTGGATCTTTAAACAGGATTTTACTATTTGGAATATCCTTTGTAAAATCAATACTTTGCTCCAGAGGAAATGGGACATTAAATTTTGATTTAAAATTGCCATAAGCTACTAAATAATCCAGTTGAGTAAATTTCAATCTACAAGTAATAATAGATAACGGACTTAATGTTACAGGTAGATTTCCACTTCTTGCTTCTAATCTGATTTCAACAGGAATTGTGCTTTGATCATTCGCTGAACCCATCATGAAATTAGAAACAGGAATAGAATTGATTGTACCAAATCCGGAAGGAGAAAATAAAATATCACTCGAACTTCCATCAAGCATTCTTATTTTTCCATTTGGAAAATGAATTGTAAATTTCAAATCCGAAGGGAGAAAATTTCCTAAATCCTGGCTAACATCGATTATCACACTAATAGTTGCTGATTTTACATTTAAACTGTCAATCCTGTCATCGTTATTGGTAACATTCGTCCCAATTCGGACTGAACCGGAATAAGTTGGATAATTTAAAGAGGGTAAAGCGGTATAGGGCGGCAAAGTTATAACCTGAAAAGGCGAAGGATATACCTCCATTTTTAATTCCTGAGAATTTCCAAGTATATCTATTTTTGGTAATTTGAATTCTGAACTATCTAAACTAATATAATTAATTTCAGAATCATCTCCTATCTGAAATTTATGTAAGGAATCATTATTGCTGATGATCTGACCTAAGCTTAAACTTGCTCCCCCGATAGGAACTATCAAATTGGGGTGCAAACTTATTTCATTTGAAATATCGTTTAATCTGATATCAGATTCGCACGAGGCAAACAGAATAGAAAATAAGAGTAAGAAGAGAAACGGGAATCTGAAATTCATTTATATTTTTTTGTGACTTTTCGAAGAATCATTTATAAAATGGTTCTTTGATCCTTCATAGTCTGTCAAAGATATGTAGTTTTCATCATGTTATCAATCATTTAATAGTTATTTTTTTTGATTCAAATGCAGAATTAGGAAAATTTACCAAAAAAACAGTTTCAGTGGCTCTTGTAAGAGCTGTATATAACCAACGGTAAAAATCACTGTTTATTTGATCTTCGGCAACCATCCCCGGATCAATAAATACCTTTTTCCATTGTCCACCCTGAGCTTTATGGCACGTTACCGCATAAGCAAATTTCACTTGTAAGGCATTAAAATACTCATTTTCAAGAATTTTTTTTATTTTTTCCCTTTTATTTTTAATTTCGGGATAATCTTCACCCACTGATTCAAATAGTTTGTTCGTCATTTCATTCATTTTTCCCGGTGAATCTGATTGCAACGAATCAAGCCATATCCTGGCATCAATTTCCCAGTCTAGATCCAATGATCGTAAAGTCAGATCAACAAATCGGAAACCATATATTTCGTGATATTTCCGGACTCTTACAATTTGTAGAATATCGCCATTCGCAATAAAATCGATCTCTTTGTAGGGTTTATTCCAATAATAATTATTGCGGGTTACCATCAACAAATCACCATTGGATAATTCCTCGTCCTTCATCATGACGCGTGCCCGAATACCATTATTATAGATATTCGCTCTTTTATTTGAGCGGGTTACCACAATAGTATCCTCTACTCCTACTCCATCGTATGCTTTTTGTATCTCATCAATCAATTCCGTGCCATTCAACTTACGGATATCATCAAAACCTTCCAGATCAAAACCGGGAAATTCAGTGGTATGCTCTTCGGAAAGCTGTTGTCGTAGAAAAGTGGCATTATGTAATATTCCACTTTCCAATGCCTGGCGTACTACATGAGTTAATGTAAATCCTGACACTTTTAAACCATACCCTGACAATTGTTCCTTTTCCAATGCGGGACTTTGAGGTTGCATTACCGGAGGTAACTGTGCAGTATCCCCTAACAGCAATAAACTGCAACCTTCGGCACTGTAAACAAATTGAATTAAGTCATCAAGCAGACGCCCGGAACCAAAAGTAGTTTCAGCTCCCGAATTTGAAATCATAGAAGCTTCATCAACAATAAAAAGTGTATGGGTATTCAGATTATCCGATAGTTGAAAACGAAACTCAGACATTGATTTCTGACGGTAAATCTTTTTATGAATTGTAAATGCAGGGTACCCTGAATATCCGGATATAACTTTTGCAGCCCGTCCCGTAGGAGCTAAAAGAATTGTTTTTTGCTTCAATTCATTTAATGCCCTGACCAATGCACTTATTACGGATGTTTTTCCCGTTCCCGCGTATCCTTTCAACAAAAAGATCTTTTCTTTATCGGTTGACATCAAGAATGTCCCCAATGTATCCAACAATTGTACCTGTTGTTCATTGGGTTCAAACGGAAGTTGATTCTTAATGCTGGTTGCTATAAAATCCTGTAACATATTGCAAAGATAATCATAAGCCATTAATAATTGATAATGAACAATTATTAATAAAATATGATTATAAGAATAAAAAACATTTGTAATTTTGTCATTCTCTCATATATCCGATGACATAATTCGTGTAATTCGATTCTTAATTCGTTTAATTCGTACTTAATTCGTATAATTCGAACATAATGAAAAATATAATCCTGATTTTTATGACAAGTATCTTTATTTCCTGCGGAGTAGAAAAAACAACAACTCCAAAAATAGAAAATTTCAAGTATTCGGTGGATAAATTTGCGGATATAGAAATACTGCGATACCGTGTTCCTGATTTTGAAAAGTTGAGTTTGAAACAAAAAGAACTGGTCTATTATTTAAATCAGGCAGCTCTCGAAGGAAGAGACATTTTTTATGATCAGAATAATAAATACAATTTGTGCGTACGTCGCACATTGGAAGCTGTATACCTCAATTATAAAGGAGACCGGAAATCAAAAGACTTTGACCATCTAACCACTTATCTGAAACGTGTTTGGATGGGGAATGGCATTCATCATCATTATTCCGAAGATAAATTTATTCCCGAATTTACTTCTAAATACTTTGCTGAAGCAGTAAAAAGCATCGATCCTTCCAAATTGCCCCTTTTAAAAGGTGAATCGGTGGATATGCTCATCGTGAAACTAACACCTGTTCTATTCGATCCGAAAGTATATCCTAAACGTTCGAATCAGGCACAGGGAGTTGATTTAATTAAAACTTCCGCCAATAATTATTACGAAGGAGTCACTCAAAAAGAAGTAGAGGCATATTATGGGAAAATGAAAAATCCTACCGACAGTACTCCTGTATCGTATGGATTAAACAGTAAACTGGTGAAAGAAAATGGTGTACTGGTCGAAAAAACCTATAAGGTAGGAGGACTTTACAGTGCAGCGATCACAAGGATTGTCGGTTGGTTGGAAAAAGCGGCAACAGTAACCGAAAATGACAACCAACTGGATGTGATTAGCAGTTTGATAGAATTTTATCGTACTGGAGATTTGAAAAAATATGATGAGTATTCTATTCAATGGGTAGAAGATCTTAATTCGCAGGTGGATTTTGTAAATGGTTTTACCGAAACATACGGCGATCCATTGGGAATGAAAGCAAGTTGGGAATCAATAGTCAATTTTAAAAACATAGAAGCCACAAAACGCACTGAAATCATCAGTGCCAACGCGCAATGGTTCGAAGATCATTCGCCGGTAGATAAACAGTTCAAAAAAGAAACCGTGAAGGGTGTTACAGCCAAAGTAATTACTGCTACAATGCTTGGTGGTGATTGTTATCCTTCTACTCCTATCGGTGTAAACCTACCTAATTCAAACTGGATACGTCATGAACACGGGTCTAAATCCGTGACTATCGAAAACATAACCGAAGCCTACGATCAGGCTTCCCTTGGCAACGGATTTGCAGAAGAGTTTATGGTTAGCAATGTTGAAAGAAAACGCGCAAAAGATTTTGCTTCCCTGACCAACAATCTTCATACCGATCTTCATGAATGTTTAGGACACGGTTCAGGCAAATTGTTGCCCGGAGTTGATCCTGATGCACTAAAAGCATATGGTTCAACCATTGAAGAAGCACGTGCCGATCTCTTTGGTTTGTATTACATGGGCGATTCTAAAATGACTACATTAACATTACTTCCTGATAAAGATGCCTACAAAGCTGAATATTATTCATTCATTATGAATGGGCTAATGACGCAATTGATTCGCATACAACCGGGTAAAAACATTGAAGAAGCCCACATGCGCAACCGACAACTCATTGCATCATGGGTGTATGAAAAAGGGAAAGCCGACAAAGTCATTGAAATGGTGAAACGGGATGGTAAAACCTACGTGTTGATCAATGATTACGTAAAACTTCGTACATTGTTCGGAAAATTACTGGCCGAAATACAGCGAATCAAATCGACAGGTGACTTCGAAGCAGGTAAAACGTTAGTCGAAGCATACGGAGTAAAAGTGAATCAACCTTTGCACAACGAAATGTTGACCCGTTACAAAAAACTTCATCTGGCTCCCTACCGTGGATTTGTTAATCCCGTGTACACATTATTGAAAAACGATAAAGGAGAGATTACCGATGTCACAGTTTCGTATACCGAAGGTTATCTTGATCAACATTTACGGTATTCAAAAGATTATTCGGGATTACCAACTTTTAATTGAAATATTTTTAAAAAAACTTAAAAATCTCCTATCTTTTAAAGAATGGATTTATTTTAGTTTATGTTGCTTGTAATCATTAATTATTAAAAAACGAGGTTATCTCCGGAAGAAATAGCTTCGTTTATTCTTTGATTCCTTATTTCTATAAGTTCAACAATAATTTTTCTCATTTTATCCACTAAAGGTTTGTTATCATCTGAATGTATCACAAAGTCAGCACGGTTCATTTTATCTTCTTCTGAAAGTTGATGGGACATACGGGTTAATACATGTTCGGGTGTTACCCCATCACGTTTAACAACGCGTGCAATTCTTACGGCTTCACTGGCAGTAATTAAAATAACCTTATCTACCAACTTATTAAATCCACTTTCATATAATATTGCCGACTCAATAAAAAGCATTTTTTTTGGTAATCTGTTTGAAACCCAACTATTGAAGTCATCCATTACCAATGGATGAACAATGGCATTTAATTTTGTCAGCAATTCCGGTTTTCCAAAAACTATCTTTCCTAACGCTGACCGATTAAGACCTTGCTCCGTATAAATGTCTTTTCCAAAAATATCAATCATTTTTTTTCTCATCACCGAATGCTCATTTTGCAGTCTTCGGGCTTCTAAATCTGTATCATACACAGAATAACCTTCAGCACGCAACAAATGTGACAGTGTGGATTTGCCACTGCCTATACCACCGGTTATCCCTATGATCAGAGGTTTATGCATTGAAATTTAGTATTTAATTATATATTAATAATATTGTAACCGTTATTGTCAACTTATACTTTTTTAATTGAAACAACCAAAGTCTTTCTACAGTTCAAAAGTTTGCCTAATTTAGGATAATTTGTGGTTTTCAGAATCCAAAACTAAATCCGACGGTGATCGTCGTATTTTTGCCTTGTAAATAGGCAGGAGTAAATAAATCAAGATATCCTTGAGCTGTTTTACGCACTTCACCTACTATAGTCGAGGAAGTTAAGTTATATCCCCGAATGTCCGAATAGGATATATTTATGAGAGCGTAGGCATTATTCACGACTTCATATTGTGCATTAAAACCAATAGTTTTATTACTCCAGGTTATTTCTCCTAAAACAGGCTGACTGATAATATCTAATATGGAATTACCATCACGGACATAGGTGTATTCATTTCCATGCTTTGCATCTATGTACGAAAGATTCAGATCCAATCCCCGAAAAGGTTTATAATGCATGGCAAGATAAAACTCCTGAGAATTATCATCCAGATAACTTCCCAGGTTGTAACTATTCGAGGCCCATGTAAGAGCAGGAATCGAATGTTTATAATTTATGATATTGGTGTAGGTAAATTCTCCTATGATTGACAAATTATCCAACGGGAAATTGCTTAAGTTCCCTCCTATTTTTACCGATATCGGATTCTTTTCTTTACTCCCCGGTAAAAAACGGCTCCAACTTATTTCATCGGCATAAATAGACGTGAAAAGATGAAGATGTTTTATATTTCGCGAACTTAGGTTCATGAATACCTGTGAATTTTGATTTTCAAGCGACAATCCTTTGGTTAATGTATGGTCAATTGATTTGTAAAATGCTATCGGAATAAAATACGCAGGTTGTACGTTCTCTTCTGCATAAATAATTGAATTCCCTATTGAAAGATTCAAATTACGAACAGGGGTAAAAGTAAACATATTTGCGGCAATAAATTTATTAGCCATTCGATAACTCTTCTTTCCAAGGTTATCCACATAATAACGTGTTGAATCAATCACATTCGAAACAAGCCAACCATGAAAGTATTGCATTTCGAACCATTTGGCAGGTTTGAGATGCAACGTAAACATCGGAAATGAAGGTGCTCTGCCGGAAAGTATATTTGAACCATGATAATTATCTCCCCAGATTACATTATCTTTTACAAGTCCAATCGAACCCCAGTTCCATGAATATTTTATTCCACCACGTGAATCACTGAAATCACCACCTGCTGAAGATTCTTTATATTCATAACCCGGATAATCATTCAGATAGGTTGGTCGTGCCAATAAAGGCCCGTCAACAGAAATATCCCGCAAACTTCCATAAATGCTTAAATGGTTGGAAATCATCGATTGAAAATCTGCTCCATACCAACGTTTTATGATCGTACCATTTTTATTTGAAGTAATATCCATCCCGATAATAGGAGTTATACGGGCACGAAACAATGTATCCCGATAATTGAATGCAGGTTGTAAGAATGCAAGGGTAAGTTGATCGTTTTTTGCCAGATGAAGGTTGGAATCCGGCAATTTATCCTGTTCTAAAGCAAATTCATTCAGAAAGAAGGTCAAATCATCCTTTTGACGTTTATTGAATTGATGAATTTTTACTTTTGCTTCTAAAAGCTTTTTTGTGATATACATTCGGGAATAAGGTTTAATCACAGAATTCAGTTCAATAGTGCCATCAGTTGCCAGTTCATCTAAATAATCGTAAATACGGGTATATGAAATATGCTCAGGAATATCCTGAGCATAAAGTGTAATCATAGAAAAAACAAATAGTACTGAAAAGAGGATCTTCTTCATTTTTAATACTTTTTTTTAAACAAATGAATAAATATTGATAGTTAGTCCGATATTTATTTATCAAAATATATCTTCTCTTGTAACAAAGGAATGTCTTTGAAAACTAATAGAGGTATCAGTAACTTAATTCACATACATAATACTTGCTGATGACGGAGCCACTGTAAAGAAAGTTTTATTTACAAGGGATATTCCATTCAAATTAATCTGACCATCATGACAAACAAGATTCCATTCTCCAACAGGGATTTCAACTACTACTGATTTTCTATTTCCATTATAAATTACCAGTATGTCTTTCCAGGTTTCATCATTGACATGATCGGTCAGCATGAATGCAACTACGTTCGGAGTCTTCAGATTTATAAATTTCAAATGTTTCTGAACCATTTCCTGGGTTGGTATCCGAAATGCAGAATGTGCTTTTCTCAACGTAATCAAACCTTTGTAATAATCAAAAATATCTTTATACGTTGCTTTAGAATTCCAATCAATTCTATTCACTGAATCAGGTGATTGATAGGTATTTCGAATTCCTTTTTTGTTGCGGTACATTTCTTCACCGGCATAAATAAACGGAATACCTTGCGAAGTAAAAACTATAGTTTGTGCCAGTTTATTAAATCGAATTAAATCTTCAGCTGTAGCACTCAATGGAATTGAATCTTTCAATTTATCAACCAGACACAGATCATCATGACATGAAACATAATTGATAATCTGAGTCGGGTTATTTACATACGGAGCTTTAGAATAAATAAGTTTTGAGTAATCTATACTATCATGTTGGGTTGCCCCCACAATCCCGAATTTCACACTTTCTTCCAGACTATCCACTCCTGAAACAAACCCCGGAATTTTTGAATGCATCCAACTTCCTCTTAAGGCATCACGAATATCATCACTAAAAACGGCAATGTTCTCTAATTCTTTAGCGTTTTTCTTTACTGCCCTTTTTTCTTCTGCCAATGGAGAATTTGCAGCTGTCCATCCTTCACCATACATAAATATGGTTGGATCGATTTTATCAAGTGCTGCCCGTATAGCATTCATTGTTTCAATATCATGAATTCCCATTAAATCAAAACGGAATCCATCAACATGATATTCTGTCACCCAATAAACAACAGATTCGATGATAAATTTTCTCATCATTGCTCTTTCAGATGCAGTTTCATTTCCACAACCCGAAGCATTCGACCAGGTGCTATCAGCATTCATACGGTAAAAATAACCGGGTGCCAGTAGATTTAAATGAGAGTTTTTACCGGCCGCAGTATGATTATAAACCACATCCATGATTACACGAATACCTGATTGATGAAGTGATTGAACCATTTCCTTAAATTCCTTTATTCGAGTCACCGGATTATACGGATTTGTAGAATAACTTCCTTCCGGAACATTATAATTTAATGGATCATACCCCCAATTGTATTTATTTTCATTGAGTCTTGTCTCGTCAATCGATGCAAAATCAAAAACAGGTAATAAATGAACATGAGTTATTCCCAATTCTTTCAAATGATCAATTCCTGTTGCTTCTCCTGATGAGTTTTTTGTACCATGTTCAGTAAATGCAAGGAATTTACCTTTATTCTTCATCCCTGAATTATTCGAAACAGAGAAATCACGGACATGAAGTTCATATAAGATGATATCAGTAAAATCTTTAAGAGGTGGACGCACATCATTTTCCCATCCTGTAGGATTTGTTTCAGAGAAATCAATGATGGCAGCACGTTTTCCATTGACGCCTGTTGCCTTTACCCACATTCCGGGAGTTTCTTCCAGCCATTTTTCATTCACTTTTATTTGAAAAGTATAGAATTTGCCTTTTAGATTTTCACTTAATTTGAGTGTCCAGGTTCCCTTTTCTGAAAGGTTCATATCATGAATCTTGTAGGCACCTCCTTCGCTCCCGTTATCATAAAGTAATAACTTCACATCTGATGCTGTTGGTGCCCAAACACGAAACTTTGAAGCCTGAGGTGAGTAGGTTAGTTCAAGATCAGAACCTTCATAAACAGGATAATCATCAAAACTTGCATAATGAGGGGTTGAAACACACCCATTTAATAATCCGGAAATCAATAACATAAATAATGAATTTTTTTTCATGATTAAAATGGGTGAATTTTGTTTTACAGTAACTAAAAGTGAGTACCGGTTGTAGATATTATATAATTCAAGCAACAAATGAAGGTCTTATTTTACAGCTATTCCATCTCTTTTCAAGATAGCATCAATAGTTGGCTCCTGACCCCTGAATCTTTTATATAATATCATTGGATGTTCAGTTCCTCCTTTTACCAGGATATTCCGACGAAATGAATCAGCTGTTTTCTTATCGAAAATTCCGTTTTTCGAAAACACTGAAAATGCATCGGCATCCAATACTTCAGCCCATTTATAACTGTAATAACCGGCTGCATAACCACCCGAAAAAATATGACTAAATGTAGGACTCATTCCTATATTTGAAATCATCGGCAATATTTGTGTTGACGCCATCAGTTCTTTTTCATGGTTAATAACGTCACCATCAAATGGTTTTTCGATAGTATGCCATCCCATATCGAGGTAACAGAAACTTAACTGACGCATACATAAATTAGCAATATTGAAATTCTCTGAAGCTTTTATCTTTTGAATTAATTCAGCAGGTATTTTTTCACCGGTTTCATAATGTTTTGCGAAGCTATCTAAAAATTCCTTTTCTGATGCCCAGTTTTCCATTATTTGCGAAGGCAATTCCACAAAATCACGATATACATTCGTTCCCGATAATGATTCATAGGTACATTTTGTTAGCATTCCATGAAGTGAATGACCAAATTCATGAAGGAATGTCTTTAATTCATCGAAATTCAACAAAGCAGGTTTTGTATCTGTTGGACGTGTAAAGTTCATAACAACAGTAATTTGTGGACGGCTATCTATTTTTCCGATCATACTTTGTGCTTTGAAATCATTCATCCATGCTCCGGCACGTTTACCTTCACGTGGATGAAAATCGGTATATAATACGGCAAGAAACTTGCCATTTTCATCGGTGACTTCATAAGCTTCAACTTCGGGATTGTATACCTGAATATTATTGTTTTTTGTGAATTTAATTCCGTACAGACGAGTTGCAAGCCCAAAAACACCTTTCTTTACATTTTCAAGTTCAAAATATGGTTTAAGCATCTCATCATTCACAGCGTATTTTTCATCTTTCAGTTTTTCTGAATAGTACGACCAGTCCCATGGTTGAACTTTGAAATATGCGCCATTTTTGTTCGCATAATCTTGAACTTCCGAATATTCTTTTTCTGCTTCAGGCTTATATGCTTTCAATAATTTATTCATCAAATCATACACATTGGTTTTATTTTCTGCCATTCGATCTACGAGTTTATAATCTGCAAATGATTTATAACCAAGTAAATTAGCAATTTTCAAACGGGTATTTATAATTTTTCTTACATTTTCTTTGTTATCAAATTCTCCGCCCAACATACATTTTGAAGAATTTGCCATATAGATTTCACGACGCAAATCACGGTTATTTGCATATTTCATAAAAGGCACATAACATGTAGCTTTTAAATTTAGCAACCAACCTTCTTTACCTGCCTTTTTTGCATTTGAAGCCAACATATTTAGTAAATCATCAGGTAATCCACTTAGTAATTCTTTATTTGATATAAGCAAACTGTATTTATTTGTTTCTTTCAATACGTTTTGACCATATTGCAACGAAAGCAAACTTAATTCTTTTGACAATTCACGATATATAGCTTTATCTGCATCCGAAAGATTGGCTCCATTGTTTGTAAAACCATCGTAAGTATCTTTTAAAAGCATTTGTTGTTCAGCAGTTAATTTTAGTTTGTCTTTTTCAAGATAAACGGTTTTTACCCTTGCAAATAGTTTTTCATTCAATCTGATTGAATTTGAATGTTCAGTTACCAATGGTGAAATTTTTTCTGCTATTTTCTGCAATTCATCGTTAGTTTCCGAACCTAATAAATTGTAAAATGGTGAACTTACTCTGGTTAACATTGATCCTGAATGTTCCAGGGCAACAATTGTGTTATCAAATGTCGGAACCTGAGAATTATTAATAATAGCATCAACTTCTATAGTATGTTGCTTCATTGCCTCCTCAATTGCAGGAAAAAAATGTTCTGATTTAATTTCGTTAAATGGAATAGTCTGATGCGGAGTTTTATACGTTTCGAATAACGGATTTCCTGCCATAACTGTTAGTGTAAGTGCTAAAGTTGACATAAGTAAAGTAATTTTTGTTTGGCTCATTTAAATTGTTATTTTTATAATTTTTTCTTTTATAGATTAAACATCTTTGAAGTCATTTAACGTCATTGGAATAAATGAATTTTATTTTTTTATTAATTTTTGAATCAATTGTTGGTCAGAAGTTGCAACTTTTAGTACATATATTCCTTTAGGAAAATTAGTAAGATCAATTACTCCAGATGTAAATGTTTGTTTTTGATTTTTCAAAATCTGACCGTTTATGTCAGTAACCGTCCATGATTTAATATTGCATTTTTGCGTATTAATGTAGAAAATTCCATCAGAAGGATTCGGATAAACCGGGATATTTTGAATAGAATTATTTTCAAAAGGATTCATCAATTCTGTTTCATTTTGCGGGATATAACTAATATGTAAACTTCTTCCTTTTTGAATTGACAGATTATCATTGAACATAAAAGGAATGAATGAAGTAGTTAGTTCTCCTGTTATACCACCCCAAAAATCAAACTTAGATTCTATAGTGTTCGCTTTATTCATTGAAAAGTTCGAATAGTTAATCGAAATTAAGCTTCTCCAGTCATTATAAATTTGTTTTGAAAGAGTTTTTTTTAATAATCTATTGCTGTTGTCGTACTGGTAATCATAACGGATATCATTATCCCAAAACATTGAATTCCAACGTTGATACGTTTCTGAAATGACATCCGAATTATCATTATACTGATAATCTAATAATTGTGTATTTTCCCAACTAGCTGTTTCAGACATCCATTTTTTATTCCGTGTTGATGCTATAGTCGAAGAATTAGATAAATAATACCAGTTTATTAATTCTACATTTACCCATTTACTATCAATATATTCCTGTAATAATTCTGACTTCAGATTACCCTCTGCAGAATAGTTAAACGTAGAAAGTAATTGATAATTAGTTTTTCCCGATTGAAAATTCGTTGTCGTGATTGAATTAGTCTTTCCATTTTGTAAAAAACTAAAATCGGTTTCTAGTGACAATGACCAGGAGTTATTAAGCCAATTATATTCTGTTTTAGAAGTCAAATTCTCTGCATCATATTTAAAAACAATTTTTTTGAACAATGAAGCTTTACCGTTGTCGAAAATATTATGAATTTCAGAATCCAATTGTTCATTATTAAATATGTAATCAATTGTATAATTTGTTACCCAGGCATCATTTTTCCACTTCCTTTCGATTTGAGAAATACATTTATTTCCATTATACAACCATTCATTAAGGGAATTTCTTATCCAGATATTGTTTTGCTGAAAATATTTAGTTTCTAAAACTTTATTCCCAAGATTATCATACAAATATAAATACCGAAAAGTAGAGTCATTATCAAATACTCTTATCTCGGTAATTAATTGATTATCAGTAGCTGATAATTTAATATTCGGCATCAAACACAAAAGCATTGTTATTAAAAACAGTGATATATAAAGATGCTTCATTCAGAAAAATTAAAAATTAAAATTTTTCAAAAATACACATAATAATTCAATAGCACAACACTGTATTTTTCTTTTTAACTATGAAATCCAATTGCAATTGCATTATATGAAATAGAATTTATTTAATTCAACATTCAAAATTTAATAAAAAAAACACTGTAGTTTATCGCTACAGTGTCAATTATTTTTTCATAAAATTATCGGTTATACTTAATATATCTTGGTTCAGTTGGGATATAATCTTCTTTATCCCATAACGAGCTGGTGATCATCAAATCAGCACTATACCGGTTACATGCTATAGGAACATTATGAACCCTGCATTGGCGAAGCAGCATTTGTATATCTGCTTCGTGAGGTTGTGGGTTTAGATCATCTATTAAAAAGACTGCTAAATTGATTTGTTTCCGCACTACCAAAGCTGCAATTTCAGCATCTCCTCCCATAGGACCTGAATTCATACACGTTATATCAACATCTACTCCCTTTTTCTCAAGAGCGATCTGTATTAATTTTCCGGTTGTCCCCGTACAAATTAATTTATGTTTTGAAAGCATGTCTGCATTAAAAACTGCCCAATCTACCATATCGGCTTTCCTGTTATCATGCGCAACAAGAGCGATAGTTAATTGTTTGTTCATATGTTTTATATTATGATTGTTCATTCTACAAAGTTAAGAATTATTTCATTTAAACTATGTTTAGTTCAAAAAGTTCATGAAAAAATAACATCCGGGTTGCTTCTTTTGGAAATTTTAGCTACTTTTGCTCCAATAAGCCCAAAAACTATGTTTAAAAAAACTTGTTTCCTGTTTTGTTTCTTATCTGTTTTATTAAGTATTAATGCCCAGCATTTAAAACGTGAAATGCGTGCTGTTTGGGTAGCCACTGTTGCGAATATCGACTGGCCAAGTCAACGAAATCTGACATCAAAATCTCAGCGTGATGAAATGAGAACAATGTTGGATCAATTTGCTAAAAACAATATCAATGCCATTGTGTTACAAATTCGTCCTACTGCCGATGCTTTCTATCCTTCACAATTAGAACCGTGGTCGAACTGGCTTACCGGAAAACAAGGGCAAAAACCAAATCCATTTTACGATCCGCTTCAATTTATAATTGAGGAAGCTCATAAACGTTGCATTGAAGTACATGTTTGGTTAAATCCCTACAGGGTAACAAATTCCGACAATACAAACATTTTAAGCCAAGATCATCTGTATTATAAAAACAGGGATTTATTTGTCAAATACGGGGGTAAAACATATTTTGATCCCGGTTTGGACGAAACTAGAGCATTTTTGAATCGTGTTGTTGAAGATGTTGTTGAACGGTATGATATTGATGCCATTCATTTTGATGACTATTTTTATCCATATCGTGTTGGGAATGAAGAATTTCCTGATGAAGCAACATTCAGAAAACATCCACGTGGATATGCATCAAATCAAAAAAACGACTGGAGACGTAACAATGTAAATATGGTTATTGCGGAATTGCAACAAACTATAAAGTCTACTAAACCCTGGGTTGAATTTGGCATTTCTCCTTTTGGAGTATGGCGCAATGATAATGTTGATCCGAAAGGTTCTGCAACTCGAGCCGGAGTTCAAAATTACGATGATTTATATGCGGACATATTGAAATGGTTAAAAGAAGGAACTATTGATTATGTTGCACCACAGCTTTACTGGGAAATTGGGAAAAAAGTGGCTGATTACGAAGTATTGGCTAAATGGTGGAGTGAGAACTCATATGGTAAAAATCTTTATACAGGACTTTTTAATTCTCTGTTAGGATCATCTGAAGCAAATCAGGCCTGGCGAAAAGGCAATGAATTAGTTCGTCAGTTAAATATGAATAAACGATTCCCACAAATTGATGGTGCAGTCTTTTATAGTGCAACAGCTTTTGTCAAAAACAAACTGGGTCTCAATGACAGCCTTAAAGCCAACTTTTATAAATATCCTGCTATCTGTCCGATTAATCGTAATATTCAGGGTGAAGCATCAGCTCAACCTCAAAATATCCATGTATTGAGAGATGGGAAAGAATCATTTCTGATATGGGATGAAGTTGATGAAGAAGGTGGTTGTAAAACAGCCTATTATGTTGTCTACGCTTTCAAAGGTAAAAAAGTAGGTAACATGAACGATCCTGTAAATATAATATCACGTACGACTGAAAATTGTATTGACTTGCGTGAGTTAAACATAAAATTCAGAGGTAACTATACCTTTGTAGTGACCAGCATAAACAGATATAAACATGAAAGTGTACCAACTCAGGGAGTAATTAGGAGAATGTAATTTCAAGAAGAAATCCGGAATTAAAAATCCCCGCTACAATAGTTGTAACGGGGATTTTACTCTATAAATTTATAACGAATAAACTATTCTTCAGTAAAAATATCTATAAGCATCTTCAGTTCTTTATCAGTTATATTTGATTGTTCTGATTTATCATAAATATCCATCAAATATACAGTTGCACTAATTATTCTTACATAAGTAATTAATCTGGCACCTCCACTTTTACCTCTTCCTTTACTTGAAATAGCAATACGAATTTTGTAGCAATCTTTGCTAATAAGAGTTCCTAAAAAAGGATTTTCGGATAATACTTCAATTACACTACTTAAGTCACTTGCAAGAGTCTTATATTTTTTTGCTAAACGTTTTAATTTACGTTCAAATGGTTTAGTAACAATTACATCAAAGCTCATTTAACAAGTCTTTAGCTGATTTTAATTTTATCTTCCCTTCTTCATGGAATTTTACATCATTAAATGCTTCTGCTAAATCTGAAATCAGTTGACTTTTGTTTTTTTCTTTCACTTCTTTAACCACCCTAATATAACTAAGGCTCTTAAGCATTTCCATCAAGAATGGAGTTCTGCTATTTTCTTTAATATCTAAAATCACTTTCATATTCCGTTTGTTAGGTTGCTTTGAAGTTTTATCCTATTAAAGCTTTGAATCAACTTTTCAATGCTATTGTTGGTTTTACAATTTTAGCAATGATCGTTTTTGTTTCAGGTTCAAGATCCATTAGAATCGTGTCTCCTTCCACAACTTCACCTCCTAAAACAACATCAGCTAATCCATCTTCCAGGTATTTTTGAATGGCACGTTTCAAAGGACGGGCACCATATTGAACATCATACCCTTTATCAGCAATATATTCTTTAGCTGCCTGAGTAAGTTCAAGTTTGTATCCCATTGTAGTAACACGTCCAAAAAGCCCTTTCAATTCAAGGTCAATAATAAGCGATATTGATGCTCTGCTCAATTGTTCGAAAGTAATTACATCATCTACACGATTCAAAAATTCAGGTGCAAAGGTACGGTTCAATGCTTTTTGAATTACCCCTTTTGAAAATTCCGAATCTGACTCTGTTGTTGAAGGAGTGCTAAATCCAACTCCCTTACCAAAATCTTTCAATTGACGGGTTCCAATGTTCGAAGTCATGATAATAATGGTATTCTTAAAATCAATTCTACGCCCTAAACTATCGGTTAAGCGACCTTCATCCATAACCTGTAATAATAAATTGAACACATCAGGATGTGCTTTTTCAATTTCATCCAACAAAATGATAGAATATGGTTTCCTGCGAACTTTTTCTGTTAACTGTCCACCTTCCTCGTATCCTACATATCCCGGAGGTGCACCAATTAAACGAGATACACTGAATTTTTCCATGTATTCGCTCATATCAACCCGAATCAGTGCATCTGAGCTGTCGAACATAAATTCAGCAAGCATTTTTGCCAAATGGGTTTTTCCAACTCCGGTAGGTCCAAGAAAAATAAACGAACCGATTGGTTTGCTCGGATCTTTTAATCCGATTCGATTACGTTGAATCGCTTTTACAATTTTATTAACAGCTTCGTCCTGACCAATTATTTTTTGTTGCAACCAGTCTTTCATTTGACGAAGTTTAAGTCCTTCTGCCTGAGCTATCCTTTGAACAGGTATACCCGACATCATAGCTACCACTTCAGCAACCTGTTCTTCGTCTACCGTTTCAGGATGTAGTTGAGCTTCGTCTTCCCACCTCTTTACAGCATCTTCCAACTGATATTGCAATTGTTTTTCCTGATCACGTATAGGACCGGCCAATTCATATTTTTGTTCTGAAAGAACTTTTAATTTATCTTTACGTAAATCTTCTATTTTCTTTTCAAGTTCTTCAATTTCAGCAGGAACAGAAACAGTTCCAATGTGAACTCTTGATCCTGATTCATCCAATGCATCGATTGCTTTATCAGGGAAACAACGATCTGTAATATACCGTTCGGTTAATCGTACACAAGCTTTAATTGCTTCGGGTGTATATCGGACATTGTGGTGATATTCATATCGATCCTGTATATTTTCCAAAATCAGCAATGTTTCTTCTGCTGTAGTTGGATCAACCATTACTTTCTGGAAACGACGTTCCAATGCACCATCTTTTTCAATGCTCTGACGATATTCGTCCAATGTTGTTGCACCAACACATTGAATTTCACCACGAGCTAATGCCGGCTTCAGCATATTGGCTGCATCAAGCGAACCAGGTGCTCCACCTGCTCCTACAATGGTATGAATTTCATCGATAAACAGAATGACATCAGGATTTTTAGATAATTCATTCAGAATAGCTTTAATCCTTTCTTCAAACTGCCCACGATATTTTGTTCCTGCCACAATGGAAGCCATATCAAGCGAAACAACCCGTTTATCAAATAGTACGCGCGAAACTCGTCGTTGTATAATACGTAACGCCAGTCCTTCAACAATTGCTGATTTACCAACACCGGGATCACCTATTAATACCGGATTATTTTTCTTACGACGGCTTAATATTTGTGCTAACCTTTCTATTTCACGATTACGGCCAACTATTGGATCAAGTCTGTTTTCAAGAGCAGCTTTTGTAATATCTGTTCCGAAAGTATCCAAAGCTGGTGTATCGCTTTGTTTAGAAGAGGATGAAGATTGATTGGGTTTCTTTTTATTTCTTGGATCTTCATCTTCATCTTCGTCATCCTGAAAACTCGAACCCATTTGAAAATCTTTCGGTTCTTCAATATAAGCCTTAGCCTGATCGTAAGTCAAATGTTCGGCAAGCAACACATCACCCGCCAGATTATTTTTTTCTTTTAAAATGGCTAGCAACAGATGTTCTGTATCAGCTGTTTCGGCTGATAATGAACGTGTTTCCAATTCCATTATTTTTTTAATTCGTTCCGTACTTTTTAAGTTTGGAATTTCAGATCCACTGGGATCAAGGTCAGTACGTATCTGACTTTCGATGATTTGTTTTACTTTCAACAAATTAACATGCGATACATTTAATATATCGATTGCTTTTCCGTTCCCGTTACGTAAAATGCCCAACAAGAGATGTTCAGGGCCCACGTAATTGTTGCCTAAACGTTCTGCTTCTTGTGAGCTATAGAGTAGCACATTGTGCAATTGTTCCGAATAGTTGACTGTCATATATTGGTTCTCCTAAATGATTAGTTTACAAAAATAGTAAATAAAGAGTAAATTCGATGTTTTAATTAAAGATTTATATTACGTTTACTTAAGTTCAGGTTGATTCGAAATACCTCCTCATAAGTTGTGCCAAAGTTTAATCAAAAATAGTACCGAAACAGAATGGTGATAAATATCGGAAATTTTGTCAGTAACAACAACTTTAAAATGCAAAATTTAAACTGAATTATTCAAATTAAAATGATAGTTGATACTTTATTCGACTTTGTTATCAAATTATCATTAAATAATTTCAACAACTTATTACTTTTTTGAGTAGATTTGCGGGCTAAAATTCTATCTTCCCATTTTAATATACAAACACCTTTAAATACAAATAGTTTATGACTGAAAAAGTTTCTTCTTCGCTTCGAGAATCGTCTACTGCCCGTTGGACTGCACTGGCTATAGTTTCATTCACCATGTTCTGCGGTTATTTTATTGCAGATGCCATGAGTCCGCTTAAACCAATGCTCGAAAGTCAGCTTAAATGGGATAATATGGATTACGGCATTTTTACCAGTGCCTATGGTTGGTTCAATGTATTTCTTCTTATGCTTATCCTTGGTGGAATATTACTTGACAAAACCGGCGTCCGGTTTACAGGGATTCTTTCTACTTCAATTATGATTATTGGTGCCGGCATGAAATTTTTTGCCATTTCACATTTCTTTCCCGAAGGAATGGCACCCATTTTTGGAATTAAAGCTCAGGTAATGTTTGCTGCGTTGGGGTATGCAATCTTTGCTGTGGGTGTCGAAACTGCCGGTATTACTGTTTCACGTATCATTGTAAAATGGTTTAAAGGCAAAGAAATGGCTTTAGCAATGGGATTGCAGGTTTCATTTGCGCGTTTGGGAACATTATTGGCAATAGCTATTCCACTTCCGATAGCCCATTACTTCGGAGACGTATCTATTCCAATTTTATTTGGTGCTTTGTTACTTTGCATCGGATTGATCGCCTATATTGTTTATGTGAGAATGGATATAAAATTAGAAGCTTCCGAAGCTCATATTGAAAAAGAAGATGAGGAACCATTTAAAATGGCGGATGTTCTGATGATTATCACAAACAAAGGCTTTTGGTTAATTGCTCTTTTATGCGTTTTGTTCTATTCAGCGGTTTTCCCATGGATTAAATTTGCAACCGACCTTGTCATTAATAAGTATCAGGTGAATCCTGATCTGGCGGGTTTAATTCCAAGTGTATTGCCATTGGGCACTCTTTTCCTGACTCCTTTCTTTGGTAATTTATATGATAAAAAAGGAAAAGGCGCTACTATAATGATTATTGGTGCCGTTTTATTGATATTTGTACATGGTATCTTTTCAATTCCGTTTTTGAATAACTGGATGTTGGCAATGGCTGTAACCGTGGTGTTGGGAATTGCATTATCATTAGTTCCATCGGCAATGTGGCCTTCAGTCCCTAAAATCATCCCTGAAAAACAACTTGGAACTGCTTATGCTTTGATATTCTGGATTCAAAACTGGGGATTAATGGGTGTTCCACTTTTAATTGGAATTGTATTAAGCGCTTCAAATCCTACTGTCTCTCATGCTAAAGTAGCTGTTAAAGATGCTATAACCGAAACTTATATTCAAATGCAACCGCAACTCAATCTCAATAAAATTGATTTTGAAAAAGCAGTGGACAAAACTACGACTCGTTTAATCAATGAAGTACTTGTAAATACAGAATATAAAGGCATTCAGGATACTACCGGTTTTACCGGATTTAAAAATAAACTGGTGACTGTTAACCTTCAGGCTGTAAAAAATATGCAACCTGTTGAGGGAAAAGAAAAGGTGGAACAGCAAGTTGAAGATGCATGCGTTAGAGCAAGTTATAACGAAATTGACAAACAAAAAATTGCACTACGCTACGATTACACTAAAGCAAACATGATCTTTATGATTTTTGGAGTGCTGGCATTTATTGTTGCCTTTATGTTAAAGGCCGAAGACAAGAAAAAAGGCTATGGGTTGGAACTTCCAAATATGAAAAAATAAAAACACTTTTTTAAAAGACACTTCAATCTATGCTGATTGAGGTGTTTTTTTTTGTATCAATGTTTTGGCATTTTCAGATTTGTAATTTGCAGTCAAAAAATATCATATTGAATTAATGATTATCCGCAAAATAACCCAAACATCAACCTGTTCATTTTTAGATAAATAATACTTTACCTTTGATTGTTCTTTTATTGTTGTTTTACTCCGGTTTTACACAGGTCCATATATAGTCCATTACATGTCCATATATGGTCCATTATAAGTCCATATCTATATAGGTATGGACTTATAATGGACAAGATAACGAGAGGGAATGGACAATATAACGACACAGATAAAAGAGGAATAAGAGATTAGTAAAAGGATAAAAAAAGAAAGGTAACAAATTAATTTAGTGTACATATTTAAATACCGGAACAAGTTATTGTTTATTCATCGGGTTAGGATTGGCAACATTCCAATGACTTTTTCACTAAGTGGTGTTTGAAAAATCACAAACATGGTCCTTTGGAAAAAATCTGTCATAAACTAAAACGGATTCATTCATAAGGGAAAGTTCATCCTTAATTTCAAAAAACCCAATTGATTTCAAATTGATTGGGTTTATCTTTATAGAATGATTGGGTTTAACTTTGTATAATAAGGCTTAATGACTGAACTTTTTACATAATGAGTTGTTTTATTTAACAGATAAAAATACTTTAAAAAGGTTGTCTAAGTTATTTTTTATTACATTTGCAATCAATTTAGTTACAATTTGATTTAAAAAAGAGATATTATGATATTTGATGAAGAATTGATTCATAGCGTGTATGCTTCCCTTCCCGAAAAAATCAGTAAGATTAAAACCAAATTACAACGTCCACTTACACTTACTGAAAAAATTCTTTACTCTCACTTAAATGCTGATGAACCGCTGGAAAATTATGGTCGGGGTGTAGATTATGTGAATTTTTCTCCTGATCGTGTTGCCATGCAAGACGCAACAGCTCAAATGGCGTTATTACAATTAATGAATTCGGGTCGTAAAACAGTAGCTGTTCCGACCACTGTTCATTGTGATCATTTGATTCAGGCTTATATTTCTGCAAAACCGGATTTGCAAACAGCTGTGGTTACTAATCGCGAGGTATTTGATTTTTTGAGTAACGTTTCAAATAAATTCGGAATCGGATTCTGGAAGCCGGGTGCAGGTATTATCCATCAGGTAGTACTCGAAAATTATGCATTCCCCGGTGGAATGATGATCGGTACCGATTCGCATACTCCAAATGCAGGTGGGTTGGGGATGATAGCTATTGGGGTTGGTGGTGCAGATGCAGTAGATGTCATGGCCGGAATGCCATGGGAACTGAAAATGCCAAAGATTATTGGAGTTAAACTTACCGGTAAACTTTCGGGCTGGGCATCTCCTAAAGATATCATCTTGAAACTGGCAGGAATACTGACAGTTAAAGGTGGAACAAATTCTGTGATTGAATATTTTGGTGAAGGCACTTCGACAATTTCAGCAACAGGTAAAGGAACCATATGTAATATGGGTGCAGAGGTTGGTGCAACAACATCCGTTTTTCCTTTTGATGAAAAATCTTCAGATTATCTAATTGCTACTGGTCGTTCTTCGATTGCTAAAGCTGCCAATGAAATTATTGAACATTTACAACCTGACCCCGAAGTAGTAGCCAGACCTGAAGAATACTACGACAGTATTATAGAAATAAATCTAAGTGAATTGGAGCCTTATATTAACGGTCCTTTTACACCTGATGCTGCTTATACACTTAGTGAGTTTGGTCAGGCAGTCAAAGATAAAGGATATCCACGAATGTTTGAAGTAGGACTGATTGGATCATGCACCAATTCATCATACGAAGATCTGACCCGCGCTGTCTCAATAGTATCACAGGCAAAAGAGAATAATATAAAAGTAAAATCGAAATTCATCATTAATCCGGGTTCAGAACAAGTGCGCTATACTGCTGATCGGGATGGCATTCTGGCTGAATTTGAATCTGTAGGAGCCGTTATAATGGCAAACGCATGCGGACCTTGTATTGGTCAGTGGAAGCGTGATTCAAGCGTCTCCGATCAACCGAATTCAATCTTAACATCTTTCAACCGAAATTTCGCCAAACGCAATGATGGTAATCCAAATACACATACTTTTATCAGTTCACCTGAAGTGGTAGCAGCGTTAACTATCGCCGGTGATTTGTGTTTTAATCCATTGAAAGATACATTAGTCAATGAAAACGGAGAAAACATAAAACTGCAGGAGCCATCTGGATTTGAATTACCACCTAAAGGATATGATGTTGAAGATGCAGGTTATCAGGCTCCTTCAGGAAATGGAAGCAATCTGGTTATTAATATTGCAACTGACTCAAATCGATTACAACTTCTTGAACCATTTCCTGCATGGGATGGAAAAGATTTGATTGATCAGCCATTGCTTATCAAAACAAAGGGTAAATGTACCACGGATCACATATCCATGGCAGGTGCCTGGTTACGTTTCAGGGGCCATTTGGACAATATATCCGACAACATGCTTATTGGTGCAGTCAATGCTTTCAATGAAAGAACCAATGCAGTGCTTGATCCTCAAACCGGAGAATATATCACAGTTCCGGGGCTGGCTCGTAAATTCAAAGCACAACAAACAGGATCAATTGTTGTAGCTGAAGAAAATTATGGAGAAGGTTCTTCACGTGAACACGCTGCTATGGAGCCACGATTCCTGAATGTAAAAGCAATACTTGTAAAATCATTTGCCAGAATACATGAAACGAATCTGAAAAAACAGGGAATGTTGGCGTTGACATTTGTCAACAAAGAGGATTACGATAAAGTACGTGAAGACGACAAAATAAGTATTCTGGGATTAACCGGCTTTACTCCAGGTAAACGACTTACTGTCAAGCTACTTCACAGTGACAAATCTTCTGATAGCTTTGAAGTTGCCCACACGTATAATCAGGTACAGATTGATTGGTATAAAGCAGGTAGTGCTTTGAATGCAATGAGTAAATAGTTAGTTAATTGGTTAATTGGGTGATTAGATGATTGGAGGATTGGTTGATTGGAGGATTGGAGGAATAGCCGGTTTAAAAGAACTCAATCTTTCTATTTATTCAACAAATTACATATTAATGAGGAATGAACAATTTACATATTTAACTCATTATATTAATAACTGTATCATCAGAATAAACAATTCAATTAAACAAAGTAAAAGAATATAAACATAAATAAAATCGAAAGTCATGGAAAAGGATTATCTTATTTATAAGCTATCGGAAACGATAAAAACGACTAGTCGAATCGACAAAGAATTATTTACTCAGTTTAACGTAAAACGTGGCTTACGAAATGAAGATCATTCAGGCGTATTGGTAGGTTTAACTAAGGTAGGTGATGTCGTAGGATACGAAAAGCTTCCGGAAGGCGGATTAAAAGCTATTCCAGGAAAGTTATTCTATCGGGGAATTGATGTAGAAGATTTGGTTCATGGATTGCAAAAAGAAGACAGACTGGGTTTTGAAGAAACAGCTTTTCTGATTCTTTCCGGTTATTTACCAGATGCTGAAGAATTAATTTCATTCAAAAAAGTCCTTTATACAGCAATGCCTTTGAATCAAAAAGCAACAATGCATATTCTGGATCTGGAAGGACAGGATGTAATGAATATTCTAGCACGAAGTGTATTGGATTTGTACACTTTTGATCAAAATCCGGATGATATTTCAAGGGATAATTTAATTCGTCAGTCAATAGATTTGATTGCCAAATTCCCGACCATCATTGCCTATTCTTTTAATGCACTTCGTCATAGTCAACAGGGACGGTCATTGCATATCCGACACCCTAATGAAGACATGTCATTGGCCGAAAACTTTCTTTACATGATGAAAGGTCCGGGTAGATATACAGATTTAGATGTGAAAATACTTGACTTAACCCTTATTCTTCATGCTGATCATGGAGGTGGTAATAACTCTACTTTTACAGTTCGTGTGACCAGCTCCTCACAGACTGATACTTATTCGTCCATAGCAGCAGGTATTGGTTCCCTAAAAGGTCCTTTGCACGGGGGGGCGAATATTAAAGTGATTCAAATGTTCGAACACCTTAAAAATGCCATTTCAAATTGGAAAGATGTAAAAGAAATTGATGTCTATTTAAAGAAAATGTTGAACAAAGAAGCTTACAATAAAAGCGGTTTAATTTATGGAATCGGTCATGCAGTTTACACAGTATCTGATCCACGGGCACTATTATTGAAAGAGGTTGCAAGACATATGGCAGAAGAAAAGGGTCTACAAAAAGAATTTGCATTCCTTGAACTTCTGGATGAAAGGGCAGTAAAATGCTTTATGTCATTCAAGGGAAATGATATTAACAAACAAGTATGTACTAATGTCGATTTCTATTCCGGTTTTGTTTATGATGCCTTAGGCTTGCCTACCGAAGTATACACTCCATTATTTGCAATGGCTCGTATTACAGGATGGACGGCACATCGTATTGAAGAACTGAATTTTGCAAGCAAACGAATCATTCGTCCTGCCTATAAAAATGTTGGAGAACGTAAAGCGTTTATACCCCTGAATGAAAGATAATTTCAAACCTAAGGTCAGAAGACTATTTTAAAAATATCTTCTGACCTTTTTTAATAACTAATAAAATCATGCAAAAAATTAAAGTAACGAATCCTGTAGTTGAACTCGACGGTGATGAGATGACTCGTATTATCTGGAAATTTATTAAAGAACAGCTAATAGTTCCGTATTTGGATCTGGACATCAAATATTACGATTTAAGTATTGAAAACCGTGATTTAACAGAAGATCAGGTAACCATTGATGCAGCTAATGCGATCAACAAATATAATGTCGGTATTAAATGTGCCACCATTACCCCCGACGAAGCCAGGGTTGTTGAATTCGGACTGAAGAAAATGTGGAAATCACCGAATGGAACACTTCGGAACATTATCGGAGGAACAGTTTTTCGCGAACCTATTATAATGAGCAATGTGCCACGATATGTGCAGGGATGGACAAAGCCTATCATTATAGGTCGTCATGCCTTTGGCGATCAATATAAAGCTACTGATACCGTAATTAAAGGTAAAGGTACACTGCGAATGACATTTACAAGTGAAACCGGTGAAATAACCAGTTGGGAAGTATTTAATTACGAAGGTGATGGTGTGGCAATGGCTATGTATAATACCGATGAATCGATCTATGGTTTTGCGCGTTCGTCCTTTCAAATGGCACTTGATAAAAAATGGCCTTTATATCTTTCCACCAAAAACACGATTCTGAAAGCTTATGATGGTCGTTTTAAAGATATATTCCAGGAAGTATACGAAAATGAATTTAAAGCAGAACTTGATAAGGTTGGAGTTACATACGAGCACAGATTAATTGATGACATGGTAGCTTCGTGCATGAAATGGCATGGTGGCTTTGTATGGGCCTGTAAAAATTATGACGGTGATGTACAGTCCGACACCATTGCACAGGGCTTTGGATCATTGGGATTGATGTCATCAGTACTGATTACCCCTGATGGGAAAACTGTTGAAGCAGAGGCTGCGCACGGCACTGTTACCCGTCATTACCGCATGCATCAACAGGGTAAAGAAACTTCCACCAATCCCATAGCCTCCATATTTGCCTGGACACGCGGATTAATGCACCGGGCAAAATTAGATAATAATCCTGCCTTACAGAATTTCTGCGTAAAGCTCGAAGAGGTTTGTATTGAAACGGTAGAATCGGGTAAAATGACAAAAGATTTAGCGGTGCTGATTTATGACGAGAAACTTACTCATGAAAATTATCTAAGTTCAGAAGAATTCCTGGCTGCTTTGAAAGAAAACCTGGATAAAAAATTAGGG
>Ga0302215_10000400_pt1 | contig 31814 bp, 30 predicted proteins | sample II_Fen_N3_1_FD_194580 | JGI IMG/M metagenome (GOLD analysis project Ga0302215, IMG submission 194580) | Peat permafrost microbial communities from Stordalen Mire near Abisko, Sweden - II_Fen_N3_1 | ecosystem: Environmental > Terrestrial > Soil > Wetlands > Permafrost | place: Sweden: Abisko... | reverse complement strand
CATTTTTCCCAAGCCGTTCCTGCAAAAAGAAAACCGGCCCCGGAGAATTTAGCTTTATGGCTATCGCCACAAGTATGAAAACCGGAATTAAAACAATAATAGCTATAAAAGCTACAATGAAGTCAACCAATGGTTTAATGATGCGAATGTACATAGCTTACAAATACTTTTTATAGATTTCATCCATTTGAGTTAAACTCACACTTATATCAAATTTCTTGACAGATTCTGAGGCATTCTGGCCCATAATATTTCGCATTTCTTTATCAAAGTACAAGGTTTTCACATATTCGATAAATTTATCCCGATCGTTTTGAGGGAATAGAAATCCGTTAAAACCATGTTGAATTAATTCCTCGTGCCCTTTATCGTGCGTTGCAATAACCGGTAACCCACAAAACTGAGCCTCAGCAATATTCAGTCCCAGCCCTTCCAGTTTACTTGATGATATACCTACGTCGCTTAAATGTATTAGGTTTCCAATATCGGTCCGAAAACCCAGAAATGAAATGTACGATGAAAGATTTTTAGCCTTAACCATTTCTTGCATTTCTGTCATTAACATGCCTTTACCTACAAATAAAATCCTTAAATTCGGTATTTTGCATTTTAGTATTGCAGTTGCATCAATAATGAATTTATGGTTTTTGCGATGAATGAATTCCGCAATGTAAATTAATATAAAATCATGCTCTTTATACCCATATTCATACCTTAATTTCTTCTTAGCTGATTGGGCTGAATCCATCAGTCTTTCAGTGTTAATGCCAATTCCATTAATCAAAAAAGTATCTTTGTTTTTAAATTTTTTGTTGATAATCAGGTTGTAATCTTCTTTGTTTATAGCAACCATGCCATCGGCAAAGCGCGATAAGAATTTTTCCATAGGATAGTACATAAGCCAGGTTTTTAGTGACGAGTATCTTGAGAAATCAAACCCATGAACCGTGTACAGTAGCTCTGTGTGGCTATTTTTCCGAATACCTATACATGCCAACCGGGCAATGGCCGATGCTATTGAAGTATGACAAGTGACCAGATCGTACTTTTCAGTTTCAATAAGTTTTTTTAGTAGGACATACGCTTTGTAGTTGTTTCTGTCAAACGGTGAACGGCCAAATGGAATGAGAATCTGACGGTTGGCAGCCTCTATAATTTCCTCAATACCGTTTGCAGCCACATGAACTTCGTGGCCTTGCTCCCGCAAAAGCTTTATATATGGCAAATGAAATGCCGTGAAATGCTTATGTATATTTGCAACAAAAAGGATTTTACTCATGATGCTGTAGTTTATCCGTGTAAATTATTAACGAAAGTTGTAGCCTCCATCAACCTTAATTACTTCTCCATTTATAAATCTATTTTCAAGTATCATCATACATACTTGTGATACTTCTTCAACTGTGCCAAATCTGTTACATGCAGTCTTAGAATAAATATTATTTCTTATTTCTATTGGTTTATCTTTCTGCCAATCAGTTTCAACAAATCCCGGTGCTATTACATTTACAGTAACATGTTTACCTGTATAAAACTTTACAAAGTTTTTAGCCATTGAATGAATCGCTGCTTTGGTAACTCCATAAACTAGCGAAGTTGCATGAGGCAATTCTCCGAGAACAGAACCTATAAAAACGATACTTGAAAAAGGTTGGATGATATCATCTAAATCTCTTATTATGTAAAAATGAGAATGGACATTCACCATAAAAGCTTTTTCCCATTCATTGTTTGTAAACTGATTGAAATTTTTACGAATTGTAATACCAGTATTACATACAATACAATGAACTTCATTGGTTATAGATTTTATTTGACTTATAAAGTCGTTAAGTTGATCTATATCTGATTGGTCAGATTTTATAAGACGATAATTTTCAGATATTTCCGAAAAATCTTTTTCTGCAATTTTTTCTGACTCTTTATCGCTCGAAAAGTTTGTGATTACAAAATAACCTTTTCTAAGTAAATCAATAGAAATCTGTTTTCCAATTCCTTTAGAACCACCTGTAACAATAGCATATTTCATATTTAAGTTTTTTGTATGTTAATCTCTGGGTTCGAGTGTTTATCTACTTTATTCTTTATTTTTTCGTAATTACTGGCAATTTGTTGTTTAATCTTTGTTGAACTGACGCCTACTCCATAAGGAAAATAGAAAACCTGTACATTTGATTCTGTTAAATAGTCATATTTGCCTAACCAATCATCACCGATCACAAAAACATCGATATGCAAATTTTTTACAATTTGTGTGTGTTCAAGTGAATGTTGAGGAATTACAATATCAGGGTGTTTTAGAGCTTTAACAATCTCTATCCGTTCTTCAAATGGAATTGTCGGGGGAACTTTATAAGTGCATACTAGTTCGTCAGTACTTACACCAACAATTAAAACTTCTCCAAGTCCTCTACCATATTCAATCATTTTCAGGTGATTGCTATGAAACATATCAAAAGTTCCTGAAACATAAACTACTACTCTGTCCTTTAGCATATTCTTAATTTTTAGTGGTTTGATATAAAAAGGTGAACTAACTGTTTGTGTAAAAAAAATAATGGAACTCAACTAACTCATTTACTTACAAAATCTACAATTCGTTTACAGCTTCCATCTCCAACTTCGTTAAAGAAGTTGTTCGTTTTGTTTCTTTCACTGAAAAAGTATGTTTTGTCTTGCAGTAATTGCGTTACTTCACTTTTAAATTCAATAAAGTTTGTTGGTTTAGGACCGGGTGTAAATTTATTATAGTCAAAAAGAAACCCTCTGTCACTTATATACTCGTTATAATCATAAGGAAGAAATACAACGGGTTTATTCATAAGTAGATAGTCAATGTAAATGCTTGAATAATCTGTTATAAGCAAATCAAAGCATGACAGTATCTCCATTATATCATCTATCACTTTTTCATTAAATAGGAAAATTCTTTTTGATCCTAAATAAGTCGATATATCTGTTTTATCTGATTGATGCAATCGGATTATAATTATATATTGGTTGTCTTTTAACCATTTGTCTAATTCTACCTGATCAAAATCAGGAAATGGAAATAGTTTGATTTCTTTGCCCTCTCTAAATGTTGGAGCGTAAAAGATGATTTTTTCATACTCTGGAAAAGATATTTGATTTTGTTTAAGCCATTTCCCGAAATCTATATTCTTAAATAACATGTCATTACGAGGCTGACCTAAGATTTGTATTTTTTCTTTTTTTATACCCAGCGATTTTGAAAAAATGTCAGTTAGTTTTGATGATGGTGATGAAAACAAAGTGTTGTTTCTAGCATGATAAATTCGTATGTACGCTTTTTTTATTGATGATATGTTATTTTCGCAAAGTCCAATATTTTTTAATGGAACACCATGCCAGACATTGATTACCGTTCTTTTGAAACTAGAAAACAGCATTAAAATTGGAAAGCCAGATGATATAACCCATGTGCTTGCTTTAAGAGCTTCAATTATTCCATTTATACTCTTTGTTTCAATAAAATAATCACCATATTTTTCAGCTAGTTGTGCCCTTAACTCGTCGTCGTTAATCACAAATTTTGCTGTTATTTCCGGATTATTTTCAAGAATATATAAAAACAAATACTTAGAATTGTAGTTGAACTTTTTTGCAAAGCTTGACGAGAATAACCAATAATTGTTCTGACGTTTCACGAAAATATTTAATATCTCTGAAATACAGTAATTTGTGATAAATTTGAAGTTGATTTTCATAGTGTTTTTTTTAGTTGCCACATTGAACCTGCATGTTTTATTGTGTGAATTGCATAAAGTCATATTTCTACAACTCAATCGCATTCAATTTACTAATAGTGGAATTAAATACTGTAGTTTGATTTACTGTTGGTATTACTCCTCTTCTATTAATGAAAAATTCCTTTCCTAAAAATGGATATGCAACCATATAAAAGCCCATTCTAGCAGTTTTATATGATAATTGAAAAACAAAATGAGGAAATTTATATGTATTAATGTTGAATATGATTCTCTTTATGCTGTTAAAATTATATTCAATTATTTTAGAGTATGAAAGTGACTCAAACTCACAATAGAAGTACAAAATCTCGTTATGTACAAAATACTTTTTGTTTAATAAAAATGCTGAAAAGAAGTCTACGTCTTCTGAAGCATTTAGATTTTTGTTATAATGAATGTCTATTGCAGCTTTTAATCTAATCATTGATGTGACTGGAACAAATTTAAAATCATCTTCTAATCTAAAGTGCTGAATACCTGCATTTTTTATTCCTCTTATTGTTCTAAGAATATTTTTGTTGTCAAATGAACCCTGACCACAAGAAACAAGACAGATATCTGCGATTTCATTTAAAATTTTAACCTGCTGTTCAATCTTTTCTGGATGATAGAAATCATCAGCATCCAAATAGGTTAAATAATCTCCTAAGGCATTATTGAGGCATACTTGTCTAGCATAGCCTCTTCCTTTGTTCTCGGGTAAATGTATTATTTTGAATCTATTATCTGTTATTTTATTTAGAATTTTTTTTGTGTTATCTGTTGAACCATCATTTACAATTATGCATTTCCAATTCGAATAAGTCTGATATAGCAAGGATTTTAATGCTAATTCTATTGTTTTTGCTCCATTGTAAACTGGCATAACAACGCATACTATCGATTTTTGATTTTCCATTATACTTTTTCTAATATAAATTTCAGAAACTGATTGCCGATCAACTCAATACTGTTTGTTTTGGAAATATTTTTAGCATTATTTCCAAGCTTTTCTCTAATTTCTGGAGTGTTAATTAAGAATTGCATTTTCTCTGCCATGCTTTTTAAATCGTTATCGGCCACCAAATAGCCATTTTTACCATCAATAATTATGTCTTTAGGACCAGCAACTATGTCGAAAGAAATACAAGCTAATCCAGCTGACATTGCTTCGCATAGCGCATTTGGATACCCTTCTTGATGAGATGCTAATACAAAGATTTTACTTTTCAACAATAACTCTTCAACATTTGAGACCTTCCCTAAGAATACTACTTTTTCGGAAATTCCAAAATCGATTGATTTTTGCCTGATTTCATTTTCATGCATTCCGCCACCAGCCAAAATAAGTTTCCAGTCTTTGTTATCAATCATACTGAATGATTGCATTAGCCTCACAAAACCTTTCTCTAAATGTAGTCTTCCTATAGAAACAATCCAATTTTCTTTCTCAATTCCATCTTTCTCAATTTTACGAACCGGATTAGGGATTATTTTTATGGGTATATTGTTACCTAAGATTTTTCTTTTCCGAAGCATGGCTTCATTTGTTTGTGCAATAATTCCTGTAGGAGTCGCAAACTTGTATGCTAATAGTCTAAAGGATGTTGGAATTAATCGATATTTAATATTTGGATTTGAACGATTGCAATAATAAAACGGAATTCCCAGATCAACTAATTGAATCATTACAAGGTGTGGAAACCAATCGCCAAAACTCATAATAACATCTGGGCGGATTTTTTTAATTTCGCTTCTGATATGTCCAAAAACCGGTGCTAGCATTTTAATGTAATAATTGGTTGTTTGAAAGATATTTCTGTCAAAACGAGGAAAACTATAGGGCGGAACGTATAATTTAATTCTGCTATCGAGCTGAAAAAATGGTTCGAAAGGGAATAAAGTAATGTAGTGAATGTCATGCCCTTTTGATACAAAATGATTAGCTAACGTACTCATGGCTCTTTCAATACCACCCATTTGGAGTGACGGTGCTATCAAACAAATACGTTTTTTATCTTGTGTCATTTTGTATTATTTTTCTGTTATTAATCCACCTAATTCTACACTGGTCATAAATTCTACTTCTGGCCATTTAGTTATTATTTGGCTTAATAATGAGTCCAATAGTTTGAGATTCTTGTTTCGATTATCTTTTTCAATGTAACCAATGTAGTTCAGTCTGTGAGTTGAAATTATTGCTGGTTTTCCCCAGCGAAAGGCTCTCTCAATACTTTTCACGCATTTTTCGATTGAATCCTGACTTAACTTACTTTCTTTAATTGCGGGCTCAAAAGCAGCATTACGGGTTAAATATGTCTGATTCAGTTTGTTTTTCATCCCTAGATAATGAATGTTCTTTTTGAACTTTCCGTATCCTAGAGGCTCGTTTTGCAGTCGTTCTGACAAAATGTATTTTACACCCTTGTCTGCCAGAGCTTGTTCCAATGAGTTATTGAATGGGCCGTTTGTCGGTACAAAATACTCCGATTTATATCCCCATAAATTTTCGAATAGTTTCAGCCCTTCGCTAAGTGTTGCTGCCATATAGGGCAAATCAATAGGGTTGTCTAAATCAAATGCCGCTTGAAAATCACCCATAAATTCGTTGTTCGGTCCAATATGTATTGCCGTCACTTTATGTTCGAAGGTGGTTCTCACCGCTTTGTTGCCACTTTGTAAAGCTTTAAGCCAACGCTGTACATTCAAATGTTCCCGTCCATGAAAAATAGGAACAAAAAGCCTTTCGGATATCCCTTGTTTATATAACTCAATCACTCTATCGTGATTTGGATAATGTTTCAATGTCTCGGTAAATGGTTCATAGTAATATTGCTGAAAATTACTCTCCTTAATTATTTCAAAATCTGGGTTTGCAACAATGCTTACCGCAGTAAAAACCGGGTGACGACCAGTTGAATCTTTGTGTTTTCTCAATACATTAAATAACTCCATTAAATCATCGTTCGATTCTAATGCATCGAGCATGTTAAATGATTGCTGCTGAATTGGAAATCCCAAACTAATAATCTCTTTTCGTGTTTGCTCCGAAGGCATACGAATGCTACCCCAGTCATCCGACTCAAAAACTACGATTCTTCGTTGAGTTGACCAACCGGGAATATTAACTATGTTTCGAGCCAATGAATTAGTTATCGACATGTTTATTATTTATCTGATTTATAACCAAATCCACCATCCATTCACATGGATCAAATTTGCCTTCGTGCCAGTTCATTTCTCTATCCCAATATCCTTCACATTTGTCGTAACCGGTTTGTACAAAACCATAGCTTAGTTCTACAACTCTGGGCGTATCGTTATCATAAATAAAATCAAATGCCATGCTTTGCCCCTGAATTTTATCGGCTAATTCAAAAGCCAATCGAATTGTTTTTTCATCAAAAAGCTCTTTATTGTATAAAATATTGCCGCTTCCGGAAGCCCTAAAATCATTTTTTCGAACAATGCGTTTAATAGCAAATGCCTTATTATCAATAACTATAACTCTAAAATCGGAATCGTTATTGGGAATAAAATCCTGAAAATAAATATACCCAAGATCTTTGCCAAGTACTTTGGAATACATAGGTTCTTTAAAAACCCTGACAACGCCCATTAACAGACTGGGCAAACTTATCTTACCTAATTGAAATTTACGCCATCGTTCTTTAATGTTAGACCAGGCATCATATTGTTTAAACCCTGAACCAAAGGCTTTGTTAATAGTTCTGATTGCTTTTCTTTTATTTTTTACCAGAAATACATTCCACGAACCTGCACCACCACGTAACTTGAAAACTTTTGGATAATTAGTTTCGTTAGCCCATTTGAGTGCATCTTCTTTTTTGTAAAACAAATAAGTGTTAACTGCTTGGCAATTTAGTGATTCGAATAAGTATTTTTGTCCAAGTTTGTCATCAAAATGCCAGTTTGTCCGAAAATCAGGAAAAACTATTTTACCTGATTGTTCTAATGCAAATAGTAATGGTTTCGCAAAAACTACATCTCTTTGGTTCATTTGATTATGATGCCACATCAGTCCATTACAATCCTGAAGTTGAAGTATTATATCATTTTTATAGCAATCAACCAATTTGTATTGTATTCCCATTTTTTCGCAATAATTTATCCACCGATCACTGAATGAACCTTTACTAGAATGAATTGCAATCATAATACTCTGAGTTTTGGAAAATTTTATAAATGTAGTTTTGGAAAATGCTTTACCTCGACTTATTTCAATTTCTTTTTTGAATAATTAATCCAACCGGGTGGAAGAACTGTTTCAATTGAAAATTTTTCTAATTCAGGAATCTTTATGAGTGAATTATTCCAACTCAACTCAATTTTATCTTTTTTGCTTAATTTATTAATCTCGTTCAACATGGCTATTTTGGAAATTTCAAACTGCATCAATGTAGCCATTGCCAGATCATTCATTCCCGAATGATTTGTGAGTGAAATTACTCCCATGGGTAATGGTTCGGGTCTTAAAGGTCCATCTCCCTGGCCGCCAATAATTCCGTCACAAAGGCTAAATACTTGTCTTTGAACTTGCTTTGAAATAGAGCCATCGGCTTTTCCATAAACAGCGATTTTATTCAAATCTAATACCATGCGCCATGTTGTATCGTTGCCAAACCACGCAGCTCCAAGGTGATGCTCCTGTCCCGGAAGTGAAAGTCGCCAAAATGTACCGGATATTTTCTGTGCTACTATGTACCACCACTGTCCTTGTCGGCGATTGGCAAAATCAAGTGCAAACTCAGAACATGTCCGAAACAGATTTTTACCAGGATAGCAATCTCCGCCGTGTTCCGAACCACCCACACGATGATGTGGTAAATAATCTTTATCACCATTAACACCAACCAGATTTTTCAATGCCGCTGTTATTCCAGCCTTTTGATGTGTTTTAACTTTAGGTAGAGAAATAACAATATCTGCATCAAATAACTCCTTAGTAATACAATACTTATGTACTCCGGGACGATGAGATTCAGCCAGTTTATCCGGATTGTAATCTGTAACCCGAAACACATTTCTGGTTGCATCGGTAATTGGTTCCAAAAAACTTTGTTTCCCAAGATCAAAAATCAGATAGTCAGACAGCGGTAACCTGTCAGTTAATGGTTGATTAGATGCCGTGTTAAAAACTACTCTGCGAAAATCTTTAATATTAATTGGTATATTGTGATTTCTGCTTAATAATTCAATTTTATCCAATAAAGCGGAAGTTACAACTTTATCCCATTTGCAGCCTTGAATAGGTGCATCGCCAATCAGTATACTTGCAGGTTTATAGTTTAAAATAGCTTCCAGACCAGCCAGTAAAAAGTTATCATGAGTACGTAAACAAATCTCATCCTGTTCATTTACTGAATGTTTTACCCAATTTGGTTTTAGCAGGATGCGTTTACCCTGAATCATTTCGGGCAGAAAGTGCTTAGCAATCAGCTCTGAAATAAACTTCAGCAATTGTTCCTGATGATTATATAATTCCGATAGTTTCTCTATCGTTCGGTCGTTATCCGAATTATAAACCGGAAGTATGTCGGTAAAATAGTTTAACATAATGTCAATTCATAATTTCTACTAACTTATCTGAACTCATAAATTCCACATTGGGCCATCTTTTGGTAATTTCTTTGAGTAATTGTGCCAATAATACCAGATTTCGTTCTCTATTTTGGGGATCAATATTTCCAATAAAATTGAGTCGATGAGAATTAATAATCAATGGTTTGTGTAGTCTAAATGCAAGTGTAGCTCGTTGTATTACATCAGAAATCCAATTAAAATGCGGGTTTATGGATGGTTCAAATGATGCATTACGAACCAGATACCGCTGATGGTTTAGATTTTTCTGACCCATATAATGAAACTTCTTTTTCAGTGCTGAGCCGTTTTCAGGTGTGGGTTGTAACTGAAACCAACCACCTTGAATTCCAGTTACACCCATAGTAGCTAAATCCGGTTCTAACTCTTTATCCCAAATATAACACGGCGCTATAAACGTGGTTGATTTGTAACCAAAAATTTTTTCGAACAGATTTAATCCTTCTATTATCGATTGCTTTTGGAAGTTTAGCTCATCCCTATTCTCAAAATTTAATGCGTCTACAAAGGTATTTTCTGATACCTTTTCACTTTCACTGAAGTCGAACATGCCCAAATCGCATGCAAAACGTGCTTTGCCGGTATTGTTTTGCAACGCTTTCATCCATCTACTCACATTTAAATGCTCACGACCATGAAACTGTGGGCGAAATACACCAGCTTCCATTCCTTGTTTCCAGAGTTTGAAAGAGTGTTCGTGGTTTGAATAATGCTTAAGCGTTTCGGTAAATGGCTGATAATAATATTTTTGATAGTCAACTGCTTTTATTTTTAGGAAATCGGGGTTGGCAACAACTGTGTTAGCCGTAATTACAGATGGTTTATTGTTTTTGTCTTTTACTGAATGAAGCACATCAAATAGCAAGCTTAAATCTGCTTCGCAAGCTAGCGAATCGTAACGGTTGAAGGATAAATTATCCACTTTATGACCCTGATGGATAAGATAATTATACACCTCTTTCGACGGCATTCTAACACTTCCCCAGTCATCGGATTCTATGACTACAATTTTACGATTTGTTTTAAAACCGGGGAGATGTATAAGTGTTCGAGATATGTATTGATTAATGTTCATGGTGAAATGATTTTTTTAATTACAAAACAGCAAAGAAAAAATTGGAATAAAAAAATTCCGGCGATAAAAGTCTGTGAGCAGAAACTGCTTTCGTAATGTTCAGTATCAAAAGAGCTGGAATTAAAACCAATATATATATTTTATATATTTTAATTTCAGAGTTCTTTATGTACAGTAGTAACAGCAATCCCAGTATTAACCAATCAGTAAGATATAAAAACCTCACTCCATTACTTATATTCATCATTATATTGGATAATGCTCCTAGAAATAAACATAAGACAAAATAAGGGTTATAGTACTCAAAGTCGACTAATTTATTTCTGATAACGAATAGAAATATTAATGTATATAGCAAGATACTAAGCATCAACTTATCTAAATTATTTAAGAAAGCCAATTTTATTGTTGCATTTTTCGCTTCATTTTCATATCTTGACTCTAAACTAGCCCTACCTTCTTCTGAAGCGTAACTTTTAACCTTATCATTAATAACACTTTCTTCGTAATTTACACTTTTTGACTCTAAAAAAGAAACAAAACTATTCTGGCTCACAAAAAATGACAATATAAAACAAATAAATACGATCACTAATTTATCTTTAAATAGCAGATATAGAGGTAATACTGGTAAAGATACTAAAAAACCAAGATGTATGAGAGGTGTCAACAGACACAATAATAGATATCGGGGTTTATTATACAAAACAGTTTGTAAAAATGAATAAACGAATAATAATAATGCAGTTGAAAATCGTATTGATATAAATGAACGAAAAGAGAAGTAAGTAGCCACTCCAAAAAATAAAAGGAAATGATATACGGTTAATTTACTTGGGAATTTCCGTAAAAGCAAACCGATTATATTGACATATAATGTTGAGTAGATAATCATATAAAATATAAAACCAACTTTATATGAAAGACCTATCGAAGAAACGAATTTAGTTACGAGAGGCGTATATAATTCGATTTGTTTTAAAGTTATAAAATCCGAAAAAATCTGAGTCCAAGTAAAATTTGCTGCTTTATAAAATTCGCCGCAAGATCTTTCTAAATCACCCTCTAGTCCAATAGTGTATGCAAAAAATGCAGAAGCAATTACAAATGAGTATTTTGAATACTTGCTCCTGAAATTAACAATTGATGCGATTAATCCACCAAACGGCCAAAGTATTGACGTTAGAAAAATCCCAAAATCGATTGATAGATGTCGTTTCATTGCACTTTTTTTTGAAATTTCATATCTTCAGGTGCTTCTACAACATGAATATGTGGTAGTGGAGTTATTATAATCTGAGAAAATAACATATCTTTTACTGATTCATAAATTGGATAATTATAGTAGTAGTTACAAGCCTTATTATGTGATGCTAAGGCAGCAGACCAACCACTAAAGATAATTGAGTTTGTTAGAGAATTTATGTATAACTCCGCGGGAAATTTTGACTCAATTAGTTTGACTCCATTCAAGCTTGTGTATCTTAATAGCGAATCTGATGAAGTTAATGGATGCAGTTTGATAAAAAACGGAGAGTCATTAAAATTGCAAACTACTTTAGTCAGAAATTCAAATTCCTTTTCTATCATTTGGCTATTGTTAAATGGTTGATTGAAATAAATAATAATTCCATTACGGGTATTTTTAAGTTCATCCTGAAAACAAAACAAATTTTCAAATAATTTAAGAGAAGGCATCCCAAAGGGTTTTATCTTAATAATTTCACCTTTAGTTTTATTTCTTTTCTTGTTAAATAATTCGGGATTGGTCAGCCAAACTTCGTCTAAAATACGAAAAGATCCATAACGATAATATCTAGATGGAAATATTGATTTCATGCGAAGTCCCGATTTCCGAAAAATGAAATAGTCCTCAATAGTATTTTTAATTAAAGATAATAATTCATTCTTTTTATAAAACAATCCATAAGGTTTTGTACCATCAGGAGCTAAGCATATAATTGTGCCATTTTGTTTTAATTTATGAGCAATATATTTGTTGAATATTGACATTTCTTGAAAGAAAAAAAAACGATTATAATTATCTGAAATAGCAACATTACAAAATTCATTTTCATCGATATTGTCAAATAGTCGAAATTTAATGTATTCGGATACATTACAATTCAAAGCCATATTAAATCTATTTGGAGATTTGGTAATGTAGATAATATTTTCATAACCAACTGAATAGTTAGTTATTGCAATATGAACGCTCATCATTAAATGATACTCAGTATGCGCTATAAATAGATTCTTTTTGTTTAATGCCATTTTACGATAAATTATATTTTGACAAAAACAACACTCTTCTCAATATCAATGTGTTAAGAATGTATAGTAAGAAATTATTGATTGATAACCCAATAGTAATAGATGCTAATAAATCTGATTTAAAAAAATGAACAACTAAATATGGAAAGAGAAAAGACCCCACTAATTCACTAATTGAGAATAAATATGCAGGTTTGTATGCTTTTATTGTATATAGCACTCCATGTGTAGTGAAAGCACTAGAAAAAACAAATGCAATTGCCATTATCCGCATTGCCCATAATGAATCGGTGTATTTTGGGAAAAAAGTGCTTAGAAGCCAGGGTGCTATAAACCAAAAAGCCAAGCATACAGCTAGTGAAAGCAATGGAAAAATAATGAGCATCTTTTTAATATAAGGCCACATATCTTTAGCATTTCCTGTTTGTCCATATTTATAACCCATTTGTGGATGAAAAAACTGCGCAATTTGAGATGGCAACATCGTCATAACCCCATTAATAGCTAAAGCTGGGGAAAACAAGCCCAATTTTACTACTCCACCTAAATATAGTATTAACCAACGAGGAATACTTTGAGCAATTCCTCTCATCTGGATAAAACTCATTAAAATGAGTCCTGTTTTTGATAGATTTAGCAGTGTCTTAAACTTTAATTGAGGTTTTAATTTTCTGTAAGGTGAAAAGTAAGTCATCAATAAACTATACATAGTATACTTTACACCATTATATATTAAGATGCCATAATAATGATATTTATAAATAAAAGCAACCAATAATAAAATCATTATTGTATCGAGAATCATTATTTTCGTGAGTTTGTCGAATGATTTTGAGGAACGAAATGTTGCTACTAAGTGAAGGGTTTGTGATGTAGTTGCCGCTATTAACGCAATAGTAAATACTCCTAACACAAAAGATAAATCTTTTCCAACAATATAAAAATACAACGAGAGAAATATGCCTGCAAAAACAAATAGAAAGCTCATAATCAGCGAATAGCCTTTGGCGTTTGCAACTAAAGTTTTAGCCGATTCTACATCCCCTTTGCCTAATAGAACTGGCAAATCGCGGTTTAAACCACTTTGAATTCCTAATTGGAAAAATGGAATATAAGCCTGAAAAATCGAAACAGCATTCCATAGGCCTAATTCAATGGGTGTTAACCAACGCATGATTAACAGACCAACAGCCATGCCTGCAAAACTATTAACCGAACCAACTAATGAATAATTAAGTCCTGTCTTAAATAGTTGATTATTTTTTATTTGCCTCAATAAACTCATCTATTTTATTTGATAATTTCTCATAAACAATATTATGTCCTTCTTCTGCAATATGGTAACCATCTACTGATATTTTATCAATTTCATTCTGACTAAATGGAATGATTACCGAGAAATTTGAATACTTCAAACTTAATTCATCTAAAACTTCATTATATATAACTATCGATTTACATACCATTGGATTTTGTTTAGAAAATTGGTTTGATACAAAACCAATCTTAATACAAATTATTTGCGTATTTAACAATTTAGCTCTTTCAATATAATTAATCCAACATTTTTTAAATTCAATTGGAGATAAGTCGTTATTTTTGATAGTTCTACCTTTAGTTTTTCGAACAAAATCGTAAATTAATTTTGATATAAAATATGGAAGTTCATTTACTATTTTCGTAACCTTTCTATCTCTTTTCAATAATCGAGGAGAACAATCAGTAATCCCTATTTGTGTTATTACTAAATCAGGATGATAATACTCTAATAAATCAGCTCCTCTACGAATATCTTCAGATCCAGCACCATCATTTACTAACCTCATTACCGAAGAAGACCGTCTGCATTTATCAATGAACTCAACTTGTGGATAATTTTTTACCAATTTTGCAATCCAAGTACAATCGTAGTTACATTCTAACCGAGGCATTGCAATAGAATCACCAATAATAATTGCTCTCATTTCTGAATGTTTAGGATGGTTAAGTAAGTTGTTTCTAAATTCTTAAGTTGCTCTTCTAAAGTACAGAATTCAACAATATTATTGGTTAAAAAATTTCTGGTTTGTAAATATAATCCTGGTTTAAACTGTTTATCTAATTCATCATCAATTTCAACAAAGTCCTGTTTTACACTTCCAATTTCCTGAATCTGTAACTGCTCCAATGGTTTAAATACCAACCGGTGTTTTGTAGTCATAACCTCTATAGCCCATCTTCCAGGAGCAATCCAATTTGCATTATACGAAAACAAAGCACCACTGTCAGTTTTGCCAGCTCCAGCAAAAATTGCTGGTTGATGCCAGGATAATTTGCCAGATGTTAAACTATGCATATTCAGTGGTTTGCCTCCTAAAAAAAATGCTAAATCGACAACATGCGTTGAGTTGGCCAAAAACCAATTTAGTTTTATCTCAACAGGTTTATCTACTTTTTCAACTACATGTGACCATTCCGTAAATTCAAAATGAAATGAACTAACTCCACCATCTTCAGCAATGATTTCTTTTGCTTTTAAAGCTGAAGAGTAGAAACGTCTGTTATAACCCACAAAAACCTCAGCATTAAGTTCCAAAGATAGTTTTTCTGTTAACTGAATTTCTTCAAGAGTTAAACCTCCTGGCTTTTCAATCAATATTTTTTTTACACCATAGTGTAATAATTGGCGAGTTACATTGGTCAATTGATCTACACCAACTGCAACAATAGCATGAGTTGGCAATTCAGGTTTGCATTCCAAATAGGTTTGTAATCCTCCGGATACTATCGGATGTCCCGTTTTTTCAGTGAACAATTGTGCATTTTGTTTATTTCGTCCAATAGCTATGAAATCTAGTTGCAAAGCATCCAGTACTTTTACATAATCCATTGCCATTTGTGTGGCTCCAACTAACCATATTTTCATTTTATATTGTTTTATGTTATTGGCAGAACTTCAATATCACTAGAATCTCGTTTAAAAAAATTAAGCAGAGATATAATAAAAGGTAGATGTAAACTCACTGATTCATCAAAAGTTGTCAGTGGACAGGTTCCGTCAAGCATGACCGATTCAATTACCGTTGAAGTTAGTTGACTTTGAAATGGAAGTTCAAAATTACTTGTTTCCCAAGTCCAATTATTTTCAAAATCGGAATAGATGGCCATCTTTTTAGATTCATCAATTAAGATTCTTGTTTTGTTGCTGCATATGAAAATTGAAATTGGCAAACTAATATCCTTTCTACATGATAACGTAAGTGTACTTCCATTCGAAAAGTTAAGTTGCAGTGTGCCAGATATTTCTTTATATCCTATTCTTTTACTGTCGAAAATCTCGGAATCAAGCAAATCGGTTTTAATGGTGTATGAGGTGGATTGAATCATAAAAGCCACAATGTCAATAAAGTGTATTGCGTTACATGCCATCCCCCAGTTTGAACCGTCAATTGTTATATGTATTGGTTTCTGAGTATCTAGTTTTTGTTTACATATTTGGTAAAAAGGATACATTCGTCTGGGACAGTTAACCCATGCCTTTATGTTTTGTTTGAATAATAGTTGTTTTATTTCTTCATAATCAGTTGGATGTTGAAACAATACTTTCTCAATAAGCATATTTTTTATTGTAGTGATTGTGCAAATTTTTTTAATTAATTTTGCTCTTTTAAAAGCACTCGTTGCCACAATCATAAAGTCAATTTTATCTGGTAAATCCTCTAAACTTTGAGTGAATGTTACATTAAGAATTAAGTCGTTGTCTGCAATTTGACCATATCTTTCCTCGGCTATGCGTAAAGACTCGGGGTTTGAATCAATAACCCAAATACAAGATTTCAATTTTACTGCTTTCATTGATTGTAAATGACGGCTACCCAATTGACCCGCACCTACAATTGCATAATTATAGATAGACTTCATAGTTTTCATTTTTAATTATCGTTTCTGCCAAGTACCAATCAATCATTGTATCAATATCAACTGAGTTTTTTTCAGGCATTACATACTTTACGTTTTTATCAAAATTCTCCAGCCCTTTATTTATCAATGATTTGACATTTATTACATATACGGCTCCGTTGTATTCATAATACTCATCTTGTTCTTGCCTTCTGAGTGCTTTTTTATTTATTGTCATTTCCAAAAAACCATTGCTATTTTCGTTACAGATTACTGTAGCCGAATGCGATTTTCTGACTGAGACCACCATATCCAACTGGTCGTTATAAAGTAAAATAGCTTGTTTTACATGCTCAGCTGTTCTCAACGGAGAAGTCGGTTGTAATAAAATTATGCTATCAAAAAATAAGTTTTTATTCTTATAAAAATCTAAGACATGCAATAACACATCATTAGTTTTTGCAGTATCAGTAGCCAATTCATCAGGTCTTTTGAATGGGACTTTTAATCCATACTGCTCTACGACTTGAATGATTTTTTCATCATCGGTAGTAATGCAAATTAGGCTGTCATCAACAAACTGACGAGCAATATCTATGGAGTATTTAATTAACGGTTTCCCGGCTAGAGGCTTAATGTTTTTCGAAGGTATTCCTTTACTTCCACCTCGCGCAGGTATTACAAATAGTGATTTCATAACTACTTTGTTATATGTTTGACAAATTCTTGAGCTTTATTGTAGTCTTCAGGTTTACCTATATCAATCCAATAACCCATTAAAGGGTATCGAGTAACGCTAAATCCTCTAGAAATAAGCATTTCCATTAAGTCAGTGGCATTAAAAACGATATTACTAGGGATGAAATCAATTAATTCCCTCTTTATTAGATAAATACCAGCATTTGCATAATAGTTATAAATAGGCTTTTCCTTTACACTTTGAATTTCTTTTCCATTTAAATCAAAAATTCCATAAGGGATATTTACAGAGTACGGAACAGCAGCCACAGACATGTCGGCATTGCTTTCTAAAAAATGGATATAAAACTCCTCGTAATTTATGTTTGTAAACAAATCGGAATTCATAATAAGAACAGTATCATTCTTCAAATTTTCTACAAACTTTATTGAACCCAACGTTCCCAAAAAGGCGGGCTCTTCAACACATTTTACCTTTACATCATTTATTTCTATCTCAAAATGTTCTTGAATTTGCTCTTTCAAGTAGTTTACTGTTACAGATATGTTCTCAATTCCGTAAGAGATCATCTGTTCGATATTGTAATCGATAATTGATTTATCACCAACTTTCAACAATGGCTTTGGTGTTTTCTCTGTGAGAGGACGCAGTCTTTCTCCTTTACCACCTGCCATTAAAACAGCGTCAACCGGAAGTAGTGAATTGAGTTTTTTCAAATTCCACACTCTTAATATTTCGTTGTTGCCATTTAAACATGGCAACAACGAGATGTTTAACGATTTAAATCTTTGAATTTCTGAAACGGTAATTTTGTAGTCAAATATATACTGAAATGATGTATTCATTACCTTAGAAACACTATCAGTCAGTGAAGAGCCATTGATTAAATGGCGGCGGATATCACCATCGGTAAGTGTTCCAACCATCCGATTCTCTTTATCTAAAATCAATAGCGTCAATATGTCGTTTGAAAGTCGATTAAGCGAAATCAACGCATCCATTATTGTTGCTGTATTTGGGATAATATATTTCTGATAGTCCATCATATCTAAAGGTTATAAAAGGTTTTTTGAATTATATTCTTCAATGGATATGACTTTAAAACGTCTATGATTTGTATTGCAGTATCTTTTTTCTGGTATGGATTAACCGCATTTTTTGATTTTTTTTGAATTGAAGTTGAAAGTATTTGTTGTATTCCCCTTCTTATTTCTTTTTCAGATGTGCCAGTATGGTAAACACTATCAGCAGCCGTACGCCCTTTTTGGCGATCACCTATGTTAAGGGTCGGAATGCCAAAACTTGGTGCTTCAATAATTCCACTGGATGAGTTTCCGACAACTGCGTTGACAAACTGAAGCGTTGATAAATAACGAATAACACCCATCGACGAAAGTGCTATTGCTCTTTTCTGATTTTCGGAAACAAAATTTAAAATAAGCTTTTTTATAATACTTCCACCAGTATCTGAATTTGGCAAAGTGAAAATTATATTATAGTTGCTCAACTCATTAAGTACCAATAGTAAGTGCTCACACTGTTCTCCTGCTAAGTCTGGTTCCAAAGTCACAGGGTGATATGTCACCAATAAAGATCTATCTCCGAGTTCAAATCCAAGACTTTTTTCCAGCTCGGGCTTATTTAGTAATTTAAATTGAGATATATTTTCTACTCCCAAGGATCCGACATAAAAAACACTATCAGGTGATTCGCCCAATTGAATTACTCTACGACGATAATCTTCGGTTGATGAAAAATGCAAATGACTAAGTTTTGTAATTGCATGTCGGATAGAATTATCGTAAGCACCTTCCGTAATTTCGCCACCATGAATATGAGCAACAGGTATTTTGTAAAATAATGAAGCAGTAACAGCGGCTAATATCTCGTACCTGTCGCCAAGAACTACAATTATGTCGGGGTGCAAATCCTCAAATGCATCAGCAAATCCAATAGTTGCAAGACCCACAGATTTTGTTGTTCCGTTCGCAGTATCAGACGACAATAGCATTTCAACTTTTCGATCAATAACAAAACCATCTTGTTCAATTTCTTTATAAGTTAACCCAAACTCCGGAGACAAATGCATATTGGTTGCAATGATTTGTAACTGCAAATCTTTGTCATTATCAATGGCAGCTATCAAGCGGCTTAATAAGCCATATTCGGCTCTACTTCCTGTTATCACACAAATTTTTCTCATAACTCAATTAAATCATCGGGTTGATATTTTTTGGTTGCAATAGTACCAATTAATTTATCCCAAAACATAGGTGAAATGCCAGTGCCAGGACGTTTGACAGTAATGTTAGCTTCTGAGAATACTTCACCTGCATTTATGTCTACCGCTGCCACAATACTTTTTCTAGCTACAGAGATATTTTCTTGTTCGGATTTTGAAATCGTCTTTATTTCTGAACCAAGCGCCATTTCAACATTGCGTATTGCTTCTACCATTTTTATTAATTCATTTGGTTCTAAAGAGGCTTTATGATCAGGACCATTCATATTTCTATCTAAAGTGAAATGTTTTTCAATAACCTTTGCACCTAAAGCAACAGCAGCTATTGGGATTTCAATTCCCAATGTGTGATCAGAATAACCAACTCTGACACCAAATTCATTCCCAATTGCTTTCATTGCTTTCAGGTTTACATCCTCCATAGGTGTTGGGTATTCCGTATTGCAATGAAGTATAGTGATTTGTTGTTTTCTTATACCAAAACTGTAAAGAACATTTACAGCATTCTGTATATCTTCAATATTGCACATACCAGTTGATAAAATAATCGGTTCGTGTTTTATCGCAATTTGCTTCAGATAAGGATAATTGGTTATTTCACCTGAAGGAATTTTCCAAAGACCGAGATTTAGAGACGAAAGAAAATTGATACTGTCCAAATCAAATGCTGTTGACAAGAACTTGACCCCTCTATCATTGCAATAAGCTATTAGTTCAATGTGCTGCTCTTGTGATAATTCTAATTTTTTCAACATTGTATATTGAGATATGTCTAAATCTGACATATTTCTACATTGATAATCAGCTTTTTTCACATTTATTGAAACTAATTTATCAGCTCTAAATGTCTGAAACTTCACATAATCAACACCAGCATTGGCGGCGGCATCAATCAGCCTTTTTGCTGTTTCTATCGAACCATTATGATTTACACCTGCTTCGGCAATTATCAGAACTTTTTTCATCGAAATACTACAATTTTATTCTCATTATTGAATGTTTATCAGCATATACTCCTTTGATAAGAATATCTTTTCGTACAGTAGTGCCAGCGGCAATAATGCACCCCTCTGTTATATGCACTCCATTAACCATTACGGCCTGACTACCAAGAAAAGTGCCTTTCCCAACCTCACAATTACCATTTACCATTGCTCCTGTGGATATGTGACAGTAGTCTCCAATTATTGCATCATGCTCAATATTCGAAAACGTATTAATTATACATCCTTTCCCAATTCTGGCTTCGGAATTTACAACTGCATTATGCATTACAACAGTCCCTTCATCCACAAAAGCATACTTAGAAACATGTGCGGTTCTGGATATTACCGTTGCAAATCGTCCTCCGGCTTTTATTACTTTTTCGTGAAGCATTATTCGAAACGATGCATCTTTTATTTGTCCAACAGTTATTAGAAAAAGTGCATTGTCAACATAATTAATAATATCGTTGTCGGTGCCAACAATAGAATAATCTAATATTTTTTTACCGATATTTTCTTTAGTATCTAAAATCCCCGCAATCTTGAATCCTGCACTTTCGGCAACATCAATTACTGATTTGCAATGACCGCCTCCACCAATGAGAACTAATTTATTTGAATTATTCATAATCTTAAACTACTTGGTATATTCACAATTCTTTCTTCAAACCATTTTGTATTTTCCAAATCGTCAGTTTGACAATGACTAAACATAGGTAATTTATTCATTAACTGCCAAGCTGGGCGTGTAGTAATGCCATTATTATTAGTAAAATGTAAAAACTCTTGTTGAGAAGTTTTATCCTTTAGTATTACTGTATTTAACCAGTAATTAGATTTACAGTCATTCGGTTCTGTGAAGAAAAAAATATCTTCTTGATTTGAGAAAAAATCTCTGTAGAATTCTGCTGTTTCACGCTTATTTGCAAGAACAGAGTCTATTTTTTCTAATTGGGCACAGCCCAAAGCTGCATTTATATTAGGCATTCGGTAATTATAGCCAATCTGATCGTGAATAAATTCCCATTTATGATTAACTTTTGCCTGCGTGGTAATGTGTTTTGCAAGTTTTGCAAGTTGTTCATCATTAAACAATAGTGCTCCGCCCCCCCCAGTTGTTATTGTTTTATTTCCATTGAAACTAATTACACCAACTTTTCCAAAAGTACCAGTATGCTTCCCTTTATAAAAACTTCCAATGCTCTCTGCGGCATCTTCAACTAATTCAATATTGAATTTCAGGCAAATTGTGATTAACTCATCTAAATGTACCGGATGTCCAAAAGTATGCATTGGAACACATGCTTTTATTCTTTTATGTGTCATTTTGTTATAGCAAACTCCATCTATTAACTCCGCATTTGTAGTCAACCATTTTTGAAGTGCATTTGGCGATAATCCCATTGTATCTTTATCAACATCAATGAAAATGGGAGAAGCACCGATGTAACTTATTGCATTGCATGTAGCAATAAAGGTGAGTGCTTGTGTAAGTACTTCGTCATCTTTTTCAACTCCAGACAACATTAAAGCCATATGCAAAGCACTTGTGCCATTCACACAAAGTACTACTTTTTTAGCCCCCGTATAGCTTGCCAGCATTTCTTCGAAACGATCTACAAACTTTCCAACGCTTGAGACATATGTTGTATCAATACATTCGTTTAAATATTTTTTTTCATTACCAATAAAACTTGGATTGTGAAGTGAAATATGTTCATCCGTGTTGTACAATTGGTGAATAAATTTTGATACTTTATTATACATTGTATATGTTTGCTTTATAATTCTTCAAATTTTCATGATTAATAAACCATCTAATTGTTTCTTCTAAACCGCTTTCAATACTGTAAGATGGTGTGAAGCCAGTTAACGTTTTGATTTTGTTATTGTCTCCCCATAAACGAAAAACTTCAGAGTTTTTAGGCCTGATTCTTTGTTTATCCTCAATGAAATTAATATTTGTATTCATGATTCTTGCAATTATTTCTAATGTGTCTCGCATTGAAATTTCGAAATTGCTTGCGATATTCACTTCTTGCCCAATTGCAGCATCGCATTTTGAAAGTTCAATAAATCCCCTACAAGTATCTTTGACATAATTAAAATCGCGTGTGGGACTCAAATCTCCAACCATAATCTCTTTAACTCCATTTGCGATTTGCGCAATTATTGTAGGTATAATTGCTCTTGCAGATTGTCGGGGCCCATATGTATTAAATGGTCTTACTACAATTATTGGTAAATTGAAAGCATTGTGAAAACTCATAGCCATAGCGTCGGCTGCAATTTTTGAAGCAGAGTATGGCGATTGTGCTTGCTTTGGATGCTTTTCGTCGATTGGTACATACAGGGCAGTTCCATAAACTTCAGAAGTAGACGTGATTAAAATTTTCTTAACGCCATTTTCTCTAGAAGCCTGACAAATATTTAGTGTCCCTTTAATATTGGTGTCAACATAACTATCAGGCGCAACATAGGAATATGGTATTGCAATTAATGCAGCTAAATGAAAAACTATATCAATATTTTCGGTAATTTTCTTGCAAAAATTAGGATCACGAACATCGCCACACACTATTTCCAAATTTGGATGTATTATACCTTCTAGCCAACCCCAATAATTAAACGAGTTATAATATGTTAATGCCCGTACATTATATCCATCTGCCAATAACATTTCTGTTAAATGCGAACCTATAAACCCATCGGCACCTGTTACAAGTATTTTCATACGTACAATAATTATTTTCTTAGTTTGTTATATGGTGAAATATATATGCTACCTTTCTCAAAACCATTTTGTTGTTTGAATACCATGTTCGTTTTATAAAAAGAATCCTATTGGTTGAGTTTTGACAATTTCCTATAAATTTTCCCAATACCAGTGCACTGATTCTTTCAATCCTTCACAAAAACTAAACTTTGGAACATAGTTTAATAACCTTTTGGCTTTTTCAATACTTGCCAATGAATGTGGTATATCGCCCAGCCTGTTAGGACCATGAATTACCTCTACATTACTAATCGTTGAATCGTATTCCGAAAGGAACTCTTTTAAATAATTTACCAATTGATTAAGAGTAGTTCGTTCACTGCAAGCTGTATTGAAAATTTGATTTAAAGCTTCGGTGTTTTGTGTTTCCAAAGCCAATAGATTCATTTGAACCACGTTGTCCACATAAGTGTAGTCGCGTGAGAATTCTCCATCTCCATTAATTGTGATAGGCTCGTGGGCTATGAGTTTTTTTACGAACAATGGGATTACAGCTGCATAAGCTCCATAGGGATCTTGTCGGCGACCATACACGTTAAAGTATCGTAAGCCAATACATTCCATCCCATAGGTTTTGGCAAAAACATCGGCATACAGTTCATTTACTAATTTGGTAACGGCATAGGGCGAGAGTGGTTTGCCAATTACATCTTCTACTTTTGGTAAAGCTTTGCTGTCGCCATAAGTAGAAGAGCTGGCAGCATAAATAAAGCGCTTAACCTTAGCGTCGCGCGCTGCAACCAACATGTTCAAAAAGCCGTTTATGTTGTTTTCGTTGGTTGTTATAGGGTCGTTTATCGATCGGGGAACGGAGCCCAATGCAGCTTCGTGAAAAACATATTCGACATTAGTCACTGCTTGTTTGCATGCGGCTAAATCGCGGATATCACCTTCTATTAAGGAAAATGTGTGTGGATAATTTCTGATTAGTCCTGCTAAATTTTCCCGCTTCCCAGTTGAGAAGTTATCCAAACAAGCTACTGATTCACCTTGTTTCAATAGCGCTTCGCACAAATTTGAGCCTATAAATCCTGCTCCTCCGGTAACTAGTATTCTCTTCATAGATTTCTGTGATTTTTTAGATCAAAAGGTTTATTATTCCGTTATAAGTTAAACCTAATTTGATTTATTGTTATTTCTAATCAGTTATATTGAAATAATGATATTTAGTTGAATTTTATTGACCTAAAAAAGCATGTACCTGAATTCAACTAAAGTACTTTCTACAGACCCCCAAATAATTACTACATGTCAAAAAATATTAATTTTCACATATACAAACATATAAATAAAAAGCATATTCCACAAAAAAAAATGAACATAAGTGATAAAATAAATTAAAAATAGCCTTAAAAATTGATTATTGTAAGAATGACTACTCATTTTTATAATAAAATGCAATTTTCGTGTAGATTAAAATATGTTATTATGTAGTATTAAGTTCAAGGGCTTGTAGTATAATATTTGATCCGTGTCGATTTTGATTTGATTGCTACAATAGTGAAATAATAAACACGATTTGAATTTTGAATTTTCTGTTTATTTTGAATCTTTTGTCTTAATTCTCAAAGAAAAATAATAAGGTTTTCAGGTTCAAAATAGTGGATGTTACAATTTTCATAATACCTTACATTGATAAAAATCGCTTGTATCTTTAACCGAATTTCAGAATAAAATCTGTAGTTTTGTAATCCCATTTACAGGGCTAGAAAAACAGTATGATAGACCAAGCCACCATAGATCGAATTACCGATGCAGCGCAAATACAAGACGTTGTAGGCGATTTTGTTACCCTGAAAAAACGCGGGGTAAATCTCTTGGGGCTGTGTCCGTTTCATGGTGAGAAAACTCCATCGTTTATTGTTTCTCCGGCAAAAGGCATTTTTAAATGCTTTGGTTGTGGAAAAGGGGGCAATTCAGTGCATTTTATTATGGAGCACGAGCAAATTACGTATTACGATGCGTTGAAATACCTGGCTCGCAAGTACCATATTGAAGTGCAGGAACGGGAACTTTCTCCCGAAGAAATGGCTGTGCGTAACGACCGTGAAAGTATGTTTTTGGTCAATGAATTTGCGCAAAAGCATTTTACGCATACGCTCCACAATAATCTCGATGGTAAAGCTATTGGACTTAGCTATTTCCGTGAACGTGGTTTTCGCGACGATATCATTCAAAAATTCCAACTCGGCTATAGTCTGGAGCAACGTGACGCATTTACGCAAACTGCTCTCAAAGCCGGATATAATAAAGAGTACCTGATAAAAACGGGCCTTACGCTCGAAGGTGATAATAATTACCTTGCCGATCGTTTCCGTGGTCGTGTAATGTTTCCGGTACATTCGCTATCGGGTAAAGTGGTGGCTTTTGGCGGTCGAATTCTGAAGAAGGACGACAAAATGGCGAAGTATGTCAACTCGCCCGAGTCAGAAATTTATCACAAGAGCAACGAACTGTATGGAATCTATTTTGCCAAGCAAGCTGTTGTAAAGCAAGATCGCTGTTTTTTGGTGGAAGGTTATACCGACGTTATATCTATGCACCAAAGCGGTATAGAAAATGTGGTTGCATCGTCCGGAACATCGCTTACGCCAGGACAAATTCGCCTTATTCACCGCTTTACCGATAATGTAACGGTGATTTATGACGGTGATGCAGCCGGTATTAAAGCGTCCATTCGTGGTATTGACTTATTATTGGAAGAAGGATTAAACATTAAGGTGCTTCTATTGCCTGATGGTGATGATCCCGACTCTTTTGCCCGTAAGAATAATGCATCCGACTTTATAGAATATGTAGAGCGAAATGCATCCGATTTTATACGCTTCAAAACTAATTTGCTGTTGGCCGATGCAGGTAACGATCCTGTGAAGCGTGCCGGATTGGTATTGGACATTGTACGAAGTATTGCCATAATTCCGAATACTGCTATCAGAGGCGAATACGTGAAGGAATGTAGCACATTACTAAACGTAGAAGAGCAAATGCTTTACTACGAGATAAATAAGCTCAAAAATACAGAACAGGAAAAGGCGGCAGCTCGCAGGCAAAATGAACCGCCGCCCGTAATGCTTCCGATGGAAGAAATGGATGATGCTCCGGCTGGTCCTGCCATTGTTACTTCCCGATTTGAGGATCAGGAGCGTAATATTTTGCAAGTGCTTGTAAAACATGGCGAAGCTATTTTTTTTTATGCCGATGAAGCCAAAGAACAGGCTGTTACGGTGGGGGAATATATTTTGGAAGAGCTTGATCGTGATAGTTTGGTTTTCGAAAATCCGGTTCACGCATTAATGCTCGAAGAATATAAAATACATCACCAACAGCAAAATTTTATTGCCGAACGGTTTTTTCTTTACCATCAGAATGGGCAAATAAGTATGCTTACAGCCGATTTGGTGACTGAAAAATACACACTGAGCAAGGTTCATTCAAAAATAAAACGCTTAGAGACTGATGCCGAGCGATTTATTGATCTAGTCCCGCGGGTAGTTTTTGAATTCAAAAACTGTTTGATTCTGGATATGATTAAACAAAAACTTCTGCAAATGAAAGCTGCCAACGATGTAAAAAACAATAAGCTGGTTGACGAAATTATGCAGGAAATGAGTCAGCTGGAAATTGTAAAGAAACAGCTTTCGAAAACACTCGGGGAGAGGATAATTATTAAACTCTAGATATTCGCTCACTTCGCTCGCGTTATTAGCTTCGCCGTTATTTACTTCGTGATATTAATTGTAAACCAAGTCTATAGACTTTTGACTATAGACCATAGACTGACAAAATGTTCTTATTCGACCAACTCATTTTCGGACCTATTCATAGTCGTAGGCTGGGACTTTCGCTCGGCGTGAATCTACTTCCTACCGATGCCAAAATATGTTCATTTAATTGTATTTACTGCGAATGCGGTTTCAATACCACTATGCACGAATCGCCCATTCCAAACCGGGAGCAGGTGCGTGAAACGCTTGAAGCCAAGTTGCAGGAAATGGTGGCCGAAGGGCAAATTCCCGATGTGATTACGTTTGCCGGAAATGGCGAACCTACGCTTCATGCCGAGTTCGATGGCATTATTGACGACACTATTGCTTTGCGAAATAAATATTGCCCAACAGCAAAGGTAAGTGTGTTGTCTAATTCTACCCGCATTCATAAGCCCAATGTTTTTGCAGCTTTAAGCAAGGTTGATAATAATATCCTCAAATTCGATTCGGCTATCGACCGTACCATGAAGCTCATGGATAAGCCGGTGGGGAAGGAGATAAATGTAGAATGGTTTATCGATCATTTGAAAAAATTTGAAGGTCAATTGATTATTCAAACCATGTTTCTGCGAGGCGAAACCAAGGGCGAAAAGATTGATAATACCACTGATGAAGAAGTAGAGGCATGGATAAATGCATTGGAACAGATTCGTCCGAAACAGGTAATGATGTATAGTCTCGACCGTGAAGCCCCAACTCAGAACCTTCAAAAAGTGAGTGTGGCCGAACTGAATGTGATAGCTGATAAAGTCAGAGCACGAGGGTTTGATGTTTCGGTGGCTGGATGAGATAACCACTAACCACGGAGGGGGAAAAAAAGATGTTGCAATAACCATTTTAATACAAATACTATTAGTAGACGAAATTAATTTAATACCCCTTTAAAGGTTAGGGGTCTGTTATATGAAAGTGTTAGTTTGCCCATTGAACTGGGGCTTGGGTCACGCCACGCGTTGTGTGCCAATTGTCCGAAATCTTATGGCTGAAGGTCATGAGCCGGTGGTGGTTGCCGATGGTTATCCGTTGGTATTTTTGCAACAAGAATTTCCGTCGCTTCGTTTTATAGAATTTTCCTCCTATTCGGTTTATTATGCCGCCGGTAAGTCGCAAGTGAGTGCCATGTTATTCAATTTTCCCAACATTCTCAAAGGTATTGTCCGAGAACATTTTTGGCTCAAAAATTTGCTTCAAAATGAGCATTTCGATCAGGTTATTTCCGATAATCGTTTTGGAATGTGGAGTCGGCGTGTTCATTCGGTGTACATAACGCATCAGTTGATGGTGAAAATGCCGACAAATCTGAAATTTCTGGAGCCAATTGTCCATACTATCCACAAAATGTTTATTCGACAATACAATGAATGCTGGATTCCAGATAGGGGAAATAACGGTGGTTTATCGGGCGATTTGGCTCATAAATACCCATTGCCCTTTAATGCAAAGTTCATTGGCACGCTTTCACGTTTTCAAGGATTGGAAAATATTGCTCCAACTATGGATTATGACGTGGTGGCAGTTATTTCGGGCGTTGAGCCACAACGAACCCTATTGGAGGATTCTTTGCTATTGAAATATAAAAACCGGACAGAAAAAACGTTCATTATTTGCGGCCAACCACAGGCTGATGCCTATAAACGTAACATTGGAAATATTACATTGGTTCCTCATTTGCCTGATGTAGAAATGGCTGCGGCACTGAAGGGTGCTGCAAAAATCATTTGTCGGTCGGGCTATTCGAGCATTATGGATTTAGAGGCGCTGAAGTGTCTGCCAAAAGTTGAACTTATTCCTACCCCCGGACAAACGGAGCAGGAGTATCTGGCCCAGATTCACAGTCGTTAGTAGCTTGAAATGGTTGATTTTTTACACAGATTTCATAAAAAACAAGTGTTAGTATGCTGGTAATTAGATATTTTTGTTCGATGATGGCTTTGATGTTTTATTCCTACTAAAAAATCACTTATCTTTGCGGTCGCTTTTTGCAAACTGCAAAAACGTGTGCTTGAATACCACGTAAAAAACAAGAGTAATGAAAAAACAAGTTTCCGTCGCCTTTATGGTGTGTGGGCTACTGTTTACAGTATGCCTTATCGTTTCCAACATTGTTGAGCAAAAATTAATTACCATTTTCGGCATCGAATGTACCGCCGGTTTGCTCATTTTTCCAATTTCCTATATTATTAACGACCTTATTGCCGAAGTCTGGGGTTATCGGAAGGTGCGACTTATCATTTGGAATGGTTTTCTGATGAATTTCCTTGCTGTACTGGTGTTTCGCCTTAGTATATGGGCGCCGGGGTCAGTTAATTTTACTAATCAAACTGCTTTTGCGTCTGTTTTGGGTAATACCGAACGTATTGTGGTAGCTAGTTTTATTGCGTTTTTGTTCGGATCGTTCCTGAATGCGTATGTAATGAGTAAAATGAAGATTCTTCAACATGGTCGTGGATTTTCTATCCGTGCAGTGGTTTCAACCATTGTAGGTGAGGGAGCCGATTCGGTGGTATTCTTCACCATTGCTTTTTCGGGGATAATTCCGCACCAAGCGTTGTTGATGCTTATTTTGACGCAAACGGCTTTGAAAACCGGTTACGAAATTATTGCACTGCCAATTACGAATATTGTGGTGCGGTACGTAAAAAAACACGAACAAACGGATGTTTACGATAATGGTATTTCGTACAATCCGCTTAGAGTAAAAGAATTATAAAAAAAGGTTTTTTCAGCACACATAGTAAGCTATCTCGACATCATTGTTGAGATAGCTTTTTTTGTAAAAAAAGGTCAACTTGTCGGCTTAAATTTGTGAAAATGAAAATTTTTCGTATTTTTGACCCTATGTTAACCGACGATAAACGACTGACTATTCGTGAGTGGGCGGAAGATGATCGACCACGCGAAAAAATGCTTCGAAAAGGCTCACAAGCCCTTTCGGATGCCGAATTGCTGGCTATTCTGATTGGTTCAGGTAACCGCGATGAATCGGCCGTGGAGCTGTCACGACGGATTATGCGTGAATGCAAGGATAACCTGAATGAGCTGGCTCAACTGAGTATTGCCGACTTATGCAAGCGTTTTAAAGGTATTGGCGAAGCAAAAGCCATTACTATAATGGCGGCACTTGAGCTTGGTAAACGGCGTAAAACCAGTGAAGTGCTTGAGCGTAAGAAAATTGGATCGAGTATAGATTTAGTTGATTTGTTTGAGCCTGTGCTGGTTGACTTGCCACACGAGGAGTTTTGGGTTGGATTGCTCAATGGAGCTAACAAGGTGATTGAAATTAGGCGATTAACACAAGGTGGAACACGCCAAACTGTGGTGGATATTTCTATGCTGCTGAAAATGGCTCTGGAAAAATCGGCGCAGGCTGTGGTGGTAGCTCATAATCATCCTTCGGGGCAAAACCGCCCTAGTCATGAGGACGAGCAGATTACCCGCCGCATAAAAACCGGTTGCGAAGCCATTGGAATAAGCTTTCTTGATCATATTATTATTGCCCGTGGCAACTATTATAGCTTTGCCGACGAGGGGAAAGTGTGAGTTGTACGTTATTTGCCTGTGGCGATATTAAAAAAGAGATTTACTCTCTTCGGGAAGAGTAATAGTTGCTTTGCAGGAATATTTAGAGTAGCAGCCACCAAAAACTATAAATCAACAACTAATGCCGTTGGCACCAAACACGAAGTAAACGATGATATTGCTTGAAGTAGAAAATGTAGTTAAACAATTTGCCGGACACAGGGCATTGGATGGCGTGAGCCTGACGGTTCCCGAAAATACAGTATATGGTTTGCTGGGCCCTAATGGTGCCGGTAAAACCACCTTGATCCGTATCATTAATTGTATTACTGCGCCCGATAGCGGTGAGGTAAGGCTCAATGGCAAACGAATTACATCGGAGGATGTGCGACATATTGGTTATTTGCCCGAGGAACGTGGATTGTACAAAAAAATGAAAGTAGGCGAGCAGGCATTGTACCTGGCACAGCTCAGAGGAATGACAAAACATGATGCACTGAAAGCCCTGAAATATTGGTTTGAGAAATTTGAAATTCAGGCTTGGTGGGATAAAAAAGTGGAGGAACTCTCTAAAGGGATGGCGCAAAAAGTGCAGTTTATCACTACCATTTTACATGACCCTAAGCTACTTATTTTTGATGAACCTTTCAGTGGTTTTGATCCCGTGAATGCCGATTTGCTAAAACGCGAAATTCTGGAATTGCGTGATAATGGCGCTACCATTATTTTTTCTACCCATAACATGTCAACTGTCGAAGATCTTTGTGAGAATATATCGCTGGTAGATCGGGCAAAGATTGTGCTTCAGGGAAATGTGGCTGAAATAAGGAATTCACATGCCACCAAAACGTATATTGTACGTTCGCAGAGCCCGATTCTAGGCAATGAATATTTTGATTTGCTATCGCAATCAACAAAAAATGGTCTGGTGGAAAGTACGATTAAGAAGCAAATTTCGGGAGGAAATAATTTGTTGTTGAACGAGATTATTAAACAAACCGAGGTACTTGGCTTTGAAGAATTATTGCCCAGTATGAATGATATTTTTATTGAAACAGTAGGGAAATAAATGCACTATGTCAAAAATAAGCTTAATAATAAAACGGGAATATACTACGCGGGTAATGAAAAAATCATTTATCCTGCTAACGTTTCTGACACCCGTTCTCTTTGCCGGAATGATGGCTCTTATTGTATGGCTGGGTGGTATTAAAGACGATAAAGT